>Ga0315327_10000075_pt1 | contig 39033 bp, 38 predicted proteins | sample M110032315metaG_FD_203460 | JGI IMG/M metagenome (GOLD analysis project Ga0315327, IMG submission 203460) | Ammonia-oxidizing marine archaeal communities from Monterey Bay, California, United States - M1 100m 32315 | ecosystem: Environmental > Aquatic > Marine > Coastal | place: USA: California... | reverse complement strand
AAGATGCTCGAGGTGAAGTAGCCCGCGGCATTGAAAACATTGAATACGCATGTGGCTTCGCTGAAACTCTGAAAGGAACCTACAGCGAGCAAGCATCAACGGGCGTAGATGTTTACACAATCCGACAGCCAGTAGGTGTTTGCGTAGGCATCACACCATTCAATTTTCCTGTGATGGTCCCATTGTGGATGCTGCCAAATGCAATTGCATCCGGAAACACATTTATCCTGAAACCATCAGATAGGAACCCTTCTGCTCCTGCATTTCTCGTGGAGTTAATACAGGAAGCTGGATTTCCATCAGGAGTAGTGAATCTCATAAATGGAGATAAAGAATCCGTTAATCTTCTTCTATCCCATGCTGATGTAGACGCAATTAGTTTCGTAGGTTCAACACCAGTTGCCAAACATGTGTATGAGACTGGAACATCTAAAGGTAAGCGTGTCCAAGCCCTCGGCGGCGCAAAAAACCACATGGTGGTGTTGCCTGATGCAGATATTAATCTTGCTGCAGACGCAGCAGTTTCAGCAGCATATGGGTCAGCAGGTGAACGATGCATGGCAATTTCCGTCGTAGTTGCAGTCGGGGAAGTAGCAGATCCGCTTGTTGACGCAATCACAGAACGTATTGATGAGCTAACAATTGGCCCCGGGATGCAACCTGAATCAGAGATGGGACCCTTGATAAGTAAAGACCATCGAAATCGGGTAATTAGCTACATTGAATCAGGAGAAAAAGAAGGTGCGTCAATTGTCGCTGATGGAAGAAACGACCTCTTAGAGAATGCAGGTTTTTTTCTTGGCGTTACACTGCTTGACAATGTGACAACCACAATGGATGTCTACAGGGATGAAATCTTCGGACCAGTCCTATGCATAGTGAGAGCCGAAACATTTGACGAAGCGATGACCATTATTGAAGAGAACCGGTACGGAAATGGTGTAGCTCTTTTCACAAGAGATGGAGGAACTGCTCGGCGATTCCAGAAAGATGTTCAAGCTGGCATGGTAGGAATCAACGTGCCTATACCAGTACCTGTCGGATACCACTCATTTGGGGGATGGAACGATTCTTTATTCGGAGATACGGCAATGTACGGCCCTGAAGGCATGCATTTCTTCACGAAACAAAAAGTCGTGACCAGTAGATGGCCAGACCCAACAACTAGTCAGGTCGATTTAGGGTTCCCACGAAATAGCTAAGTTTTTGTAGAAATAGCTTGGTTAACAAGCCATTTGAAAAGTGGATCGCTATCACGTGTATCAAGCATTTCCGGGTGCCACTGCACAGCGATAATTGGCAGGCTCTCATGTTCAATACCCTCCACACCGGAATCAGCAGATCTCGCAGTAACAAGAAATTCTTTTCCAACACGGTCGATGCTTTGATGATGTAAGGAATTTACCTGCGCTTTTGATCCATAAAGTTCTTCCAAGGCCGACCCTTTCTCAATAGTGACCTCATGTACTCGTGTTGTGGGAGGTTCATTCCGAACAGCATGAGGCGGAATGTCCTGAAACAGGCTCCCCCCAGCGGAAACATTCAATATTTGTAAACCTCTGCAGATGCCCGCAATGGGCATTTCCCTTTGACATGCCACGTCAAGAAGGTCTAGTTCAAACTGATCTCGGATAGGTTCAACAGCTCCTAGGCCAGGGTCTGGATCCGCTCCATACAGATCCGGTGATATATCTGCACCTCCGCTCATAAGGATTCCATCTAGATAATTAATGATTTCTTTAGGTGCAACACCAAGCGGGAGAAAAACAGGTATACCTCCCGCCGCGAGAATCCCCTCAGCGTAATCAACCCAGAAAACATCAAAGGATAAGGCGCTCATAACACGCAAACTCCCGCGTAGATCTTCGCCTATTCTTCTTTTCCCCGTAATTCCTATAAGCGGTTTTGTCTTCATGTTCCCCAATCAAAGCAAATGGTATGCATAAGAACGGTATCGTACATAATTGAAACTAATTCGTATAAAGAAGTTAATGGCTCGTACGTGAGCTAATAGGACTTAAACCACATGGAAATTACTTGGAATCGCGTAGCTTTAAATGCTCAACAACTCAAACAACGAGGAATTACGCATGAATCTTCAGTGGTCATGGTTTCTTCCAGAGGAAATACACAAATAGGTGATGTAACGAGATTCGCTCTTCAATCATTAGGGTCCCCAATGGTTGAAGTACATGTTCCAAGCGAATTCAATGCGGAGAATGCAACTGGAACGCGCAACCTTCTTTCGGAAATACTTACAGCCTCAGATTTCATTGTGGATTGCACAGGAGGAATACTCTCAACGCTGCTTGGAAATAATGCTTTAAATGAAACAGGAACCCAAGTACTCGTTCATGACAGTTCAGATTGGGTTCTTGCCACTCCCTCATGAATACAGACCCGGCAGAGAGCAACGCTATCAATCCAATTAAGCTGCTAGTCGCAGCCCCGGATTTCCAAAGCGGACTTTCCTTCTTTATCGACAAATTAGGTTTTGAAGTCGCAATGATCGCACCAGCTGAAGATCCCAATATCGCGATATTAACCCTGGGAGATTTCACCGTATCACTTGATAAGCATGCGAAATGTCCTCCCGTCACCCTTGAAGTTTTTGCCGAAGAAACAGAACTTATAGGAACTTCTGTGCAGGGTCCCAATGGGACAAAAGTAGATTATGTAACACGCACAAAGAAAATAATTAATGGGCCGCGACCAGATCCTATTCTTACTCCAGCGAAGCAGGCTGATTCCCAGTGGGTTACTGGACGCGCTGGCATGGCATACCGCTCACTCATAGAAGTCCCCAATTCCGGAGTCACAGCCTCACACATCAGTATTGAAGGATCAGGGGAAGTTCCAGACTGGGTTCACTACCACGATGTAGGCTTTCAAATCATTTACTGCCTTCAAGGTTCAGCCAAACTTGTTTACGAGGGTCAAGGAGATCCCTTTATGTTCGAGGAAGGAGACTGCGTTCTGCAGCCACCACATATACGGCATAGAGTTCTTGAATCGTTCGACAATCTAGAAGTTGTTGAGTTCAGTTCACCATCTGACCATGCAACGTATGCAGATCGGGTAATGGGCCTACCTAATGAGATGCTTGCTCCAAATCAGGAATACTCCGGACAGCGATTCACCCTTAGTAGGCAATCTGAAAGTCAATGGGAACCCTACAAGGGAAGCAGTTCATTGGTGGTCCGTGAAACATCAATCGTAGAAGCATCAGGAGGCACTGGTTGGGTGAACATTATTGAAGCGACCGAAACTAATAGTAAGGACGGCTTCAGCCCAAACTCATTCGATACTGAAGATAGTTTTGACTTTCTACTCTGGTTTGTTCTCCAAGGGGCGGGAACGATCACCTACCACAATCAAGAAATCAATCTTGAACGGACAGATGCAATAGTATGCCCGTATGGCTATAGCGAGAAAACAGAATTTTCTTTGACGAATTTCGACGAAGGTTTCAAAGTTCTTGAAATAGGACTCAAAAATAGCTAGTGAGTCTTCAATTGTGATGTGGCTGTTGACGGGAAACTCAGAGATAAGACCCAATTGATCATGAGAAAGCCTGTTGAGAGTAATAGGGCAAGTGTTAATCCCCCCCAGAGGTAAGCCAAGCCTGATAGAAGCGTTCCAACAAATCGCCCAGCAGCATTCGCGGCGTAATAGAGTCCAACATTTACAACTACATCATCGTCAGCAGTGTATGCAAGGATGAGGAAAGAGTGCAGAGAGGAATTTAGCGCAAATAGGAAACCGAAAACCAGCAGTCCAGCTATAACAGTTGTGCTTCGTGCGACATTATTCGCCACTAGAATTGTGATCACGCCAGTAATTACGAACAAGGCAGCAGCCCAACTTTTCGCTAAATTCCCAGCAGCATTTGATCCTTTAGACAACCTCATGATGGAAGGCGCCACGGATTGGATAATCCCATATCCGATCACCCACGCTGCTAGAAATCCACTGATCCCTTGATATGACCACCCTAAATTCTCATCAAGAAATACTGGTAACGCTACGACAAACCAAATATCTCTTGAGCCGAAAAGGAAGAATCTTGCTATTGATAGGCGATTTACAGAAGGGTAGGTTGAAGACAATATTCTCCTAGATTCTGCCTTCTTAGATTTTCCGATTTTCTCTTTCAAGAGAACAATTATCAAAAATAGTGGGAGTGCAACGAATGAGGCCATCACTATGAGGGCAATTTGAAAACTTAACCAGGAAAGAAGCGCTCCTCCGATGAAAAACCCTGCCCCCTTTAAAGCATTTTTCGAACCGGTGAGGATAGCGACCCACTTGAATAACCGGGATTGTTGCTGGTCATTAACATCATCGGGAACAACAAATTTGACAACGCTTTTTGAACTCACTTTTGTGAGGTCTTTCGCGATACCAGACAGAGCTTGGCACGTCATGACAAAGATAACCGAAAGCGCTTTACTCCAATTTGGGTCAACAAAGGAAATCGCTAAAAGAGCAATAATTTGAATACCTAAGCCTGCTTTAAGCGTTTGGTCTAAACCAGATTTTGCACCGGCCCAACCTCCGAAAAGGTTAGTAACGATACCCATAAGTTCATAGGCAAGGAAAAGAAAACTTAATTCAAGAGGGCCGTAACCCAGTTCATGGAAATAAAGAAGAACAATCATTCGTAAGGCACCATCGGTGATGGTAAGACTCCAATATGCCCCAGTAACAAGACTGTAGGTTCTCAAATTCATCTATTAAATACCATTATTCGATGGCAACTTTACTTGCCAATTCCGCCATTCTATGGACATAGCCGTACTCATTGTCATACCAGATGAGGACCTTGGCTAGTCCATCACTCAAGACCATGGTTGATGGCGCATCAACAATTGCAGATCTTGAGTCATTCACAAAATCCGCTGAAACCAATGGGCGCCGCTCAACTCCGAGTATCCCCGTCAAGGAAGTTTCTGCTGCTTGCGATAGAAGGTCGTTGATTTCCTTTGCAGAAGCCTTTGAAGAAAGAGAGAAAACACAATCAGAGAGTGACGCGTTAAGGACAGGAACCCTGACAGCGATGCCGGTTAATTTGCCTTCAAGTTCCGGAAAGATTTGAGTTATGGCTGTTGCCGAACCAGTCGATGTGGGGATAAGAGAATTAAGTGCTGAACGCGAACGCCTCTGGTCTTGCAATGGATAGTCAACGACGACTTGAGTGTTTGTTGGGGCATGAATCGTTGTTACCATTCCCTGTTCAATCCCTAATTCTTCGTTGAGAACCTTCACTACTGGAGCAATGCAATTAGTGGTGCAGGAAGCAGCGGTCACAATATCGTATCTATCACTGTCATATAGATCATCGTTGCATCCCATTACCACATTTAAAACCCGATCATCGTTGACCGGCGCTGCGACAACGACTTTCTTCACTCCCTGATCAAAGTACTGGGACAGGGTTTCAACCGAGCGGAAAGCACCAGTGCATTCCAATACCAAGGACACTCCAAGGTCGGCCCAAGGAACCTCGGCTGGTGTGGGGTAATTTGAGAAGGTAACTTCTGACCCATCAAGTAAGAGAGAGTTCCCATCACTTTTCGCTTCTCGTTTCCACGTTCCGTGAACACTATCAAACATCATCAAATGGGCCGCAGTATCAACATCCCCATTAATTTCATTTACATGGACTAATTCAAGGTCACTGTGGTGGGCTAAAGCTCTTACTACAAGGCGACCCATTCTTCCGAAGCCATTAATGCCTATTCTATGTGTCATGAAAGCTCGGCCAACTAGTCGTTTGTTCTGATGAAAACGGGAGAGATAACGCTTGAACGTTCCTCACAGAAGCTATACCCGTTCTCGGAGAAATCGGAGAAATCTTCAGGCGAAGGAATCCGATTCCTGATAATCCATGATGCCATTGATCCTCGTGCGCGTTTTGCATAGAAACTCACCGTTTTGTAATCCCCTCCTTCTTTCCGGTCTAGGAAAGAAGGCGTAATTACCTCACAGTGTAATTGGTCGACGCGAACAGATTTAAAGTATTCGTTTGAAGCTAGGTTAATTAGAACATTTTCTCCGGGGCTTTGATCAAGGTCTTTGTTTAATGAATCAGTTATGGTATTCCCCCAGTAATCGTAAAGATTGGATCCGTGCTCGGTCTCCAATTTGGTCCCCATCTCCAATCGATATGGTTGGATTAGGTCAAGAGGGCGAAGAACTCCATAAAGCCCTGAAAGGATACGAAGAGTTTCCTGGGCAAAGTCGTAGTCACTTTCAGAGAAAGAAGCAGCAGCGTCCAAGCCAATATATGTGTCTCCGCTGAAAGAGAGAACAGCTGGACGAGCGTTCTCGGCTGTGAAGGGAAGACTCCAGTCTTTGTATCTTTCAAAGTTTAGATCTGCAAGTGACTCTGAAATAGACATAAGTGAACGAAGATCGTCTGGGGATTTATTTGAGAGCACCTCTACTAGTTCTGAACTTTTCTTCAGATGATTTGGGTCACTATTTTTTTCAGTCGCAAGTGGCGACGCAAAGTCAAGAGCTTTCGCTGGAGAAACAACAATAATCATGTATATATATTTACCCCAGATTCACGATGATTGCCGAAATGGGGAACTTCAATCTTGAGTTTTTTCTTTCATCGTGGAAGTCTAGCCATATAGTCCAATTCAAATTTTTTGAGCGAGGTATCAATGGGGGAGTACTCCGAAGAAGAAATACAGGCTGCTTTTGATGAATATCGACAACGTGGCGTTTTAAATCACGATTGGGAAGGATGGGGTTCACTGTTTACGGAAGACGCGCATTATATTGAACATTTTCTTGGTGAATTTAATGGAAGGGAAGAAATCACCGATTGGATAGTTTCCACCATGAAGGATTACCCCAACATGTCTTTGTGGATGGAATGGTGGGTGATCCAAGATGACAGAGTTGCTCTATACATCTGGAACAACCTTCCTGATCCAACTGGAACCGGCAAGCGATACGGTTTTCCGAATACAACAATTCTGCAATATGCGGGGGATGGGAAATGGAATTATGAGGAAGATTTCTATAACCCTGCGGATGGCGAACGTGTCTGGGGAGAATGGTTTAACGATGGAGGTCGCATCGAAACTCCCATTGACAGGTCATTAAAAGGAATAGAGGATTGGGCTCCTACCGTGCCTGAACCATCATTCCCGAGAGAAGAGGTAGAACGCGAGTTCCTTCTGTACTCTCAACGAGGTTCTCTAGCCGTTGAAACGGGTGATTGGGATCAGTGGGCTGACCAGTTCACCGAAGATGCTAGATACTTTGAGCACCATTATGGGAAATTCTCAGGTAGGGAAGAGATACGAGAATGGATAACTAGCACAATGGGCCCGTTCCCTGAAATGACTTTTCCGATTGATCATTACATGATTGATGGAAATCGCGTAATAGCACTCATCCCGAACTGTCTTCCTGATCCAAAAGGCGGAGATAAAGATTACTCATTCAATGTCCATGTCATCTTGCACTATGCGGGGAATGGTCAATGGAGTTACGAGGAAGATGTTTACAACCCGAATGAGGCTGGAAAGGTAATTGCTGAATGGGTTGACGCTGGTGGGGTCGTCCCAACACAGTAATGGTTCTATTATCCCGCTTCGCTATGGGTGACGGGTTCTTCTCCCATCCACTCTCGAAGAGTGTTTTTCAGTTTCGTCTGCTGAATGAACAAGTCATGCTCAGGTCCGCTATCAGTGGAAGATTGCGGTGCCTTTAGGTAGAAACTAAGCCATTCTTGCACTCCGGATTCACCTGCTCTATGCGCTAGGTCCATGAATAGTGCTAAATCAAGAACTATTGGGGCTGCAAGAATCGAATCTCGGCACAGGAAGTCAACTTTGATCTGCATTGGATAACCCAGCCAACCAAAGATATCTATATTGTCCCACCCTTCTTTGTTATCACCACGAGGAGGGTAGTAGTTGATTCTGACAACGTGATGTATGTCACCATATAGTTCTGGATAGAGCTCAGGTTGAAGAATCGTATCAAGTACTCCTAATTTGGAAACTTCTTTTGATTTGAAATTCTCTGGAGCATCAAGGACTTCTCCATCCCTATTGCCAAGAATATTCGTTGAATACCAGCCTTCAAGTCCGAGCATTCGGGCTTTGAACCCAGGGGCTAGAAGGGTCTTCATCAATGTTTGACCAGTTTTAAAGTCTTTCCCTGCTATAGGAACTCCTCGAGATTTTGAAAGCTCCACGATGCAATCTAAATCGCAGCTCAGATTTGGAGCGCCATTAGCAAAAGGCACATCGGACTGAAGAGCCGCATATGCATAAATTTGGCTAGGGGAGATATTGGGATCATTGTTCTTGAGACCTTCCTCAAAAGCTGCGACTGATGCATGTACGTCACTAGGTTCCTGGAATGCTTCTGTTGATCCACACCAGATCATTACAAGCCTGTCACATTCATTTTCTTCTTTGAAATTCGCTATATCTTGGATGAGGGCTTCTGCTTGATCCCATTTGTTATCCAAATTTTTGACCCGAACCCCATCGAGTCTTGAAACCCATTTTTGGTCAAAGACCGCTTCCATCGGAATGATAGATTCAAGGTCTCCGGAGATTTCGGAGAGGTCATCCCCATCAAGGACCCCTGCTGTCCGTGCAGCCTCTAATACGTTGGGTGAGATTGGGTCCCATCCGCCAAAAACAAGATCTCCAAGATCTGCCAATGGAACAAACTCCCTTATTAAAGGATTCCGGTCATCCTCTTTTGTTCCGAGGCGAATATGTGCCATTTGACTGATTGACCCTATGGGCGGCTTCAGTCCTTTACGTGCTGCGAGTACTCCCGCTATAAAAGTTGAGGCGACAGCACCCATTCCGGGTGTGAGTACGCCGAGTTTGCCATTTGCTGGTTTTATGTCTCTTGAGTTCATGTTGAAATATTAGCAAATGTAAACAACAAACGTATATTGTTAAGAAAAACTTAACTATAATGCAGACTGTGCTTGCCTTACCAGATCTCTCAATCAGACAATTAGAATACTTGGTCGCTATCGCAGAAGAACAAACATGGGCAGACGCTGCAGTGTCAGTTGGCGTAACCCCTTCGGCTCTTTCCCAGGGGTTAGCTGAACTTGAGCGAAGAGTAGGAGTGCCGCTGTTTGAACGTGTTGGAAGGCGCCGAACTCTACACCCGAGTGCCGGAGTTGTTTTGGATCATGCTCGCCAAGTCGTAGCCCTCACTAGCGATCTGTGCCGTTGGGCAGAAAGAATGAATAGCGCTGACGAAGGGGCGCTTCGTATAGGGATGATAGATATAGCAGCAGTCAATCATTTCCCTGACGTTCTACAACAATTCCGCAGCGACCACCCATCGCTTGATTTCCATTTACGTGTCGGCCCATCAAGACCTTTGATTGAAGCTCTTTCCAGAGGGCAACTAGACCTCGTTGTATGCGTACAACCACAAAGTGATATTCCCGGAATAGAAATTCAACCGTTATTAACGGAAGAACTTTCTGTATATAAGCCAGGTGGAGGGAGTTTAGGGAAACCAGCAGATTGGGGGCCTTGGGTGCTTTTCCCCGAGGACTCTAATACGCGTCAAATTATCTCAAATGCGTTGAGTCATAAGGGGGCACCAGTCATTGTTGTAGCAGACTCTCCTCAACCAGAAGTTCTTAAAGAAATGGTAAACCTCGGAATTGGATGGACGGTCCTTCCAAATGCTCAAGCGGAATCAGGTCCACGACCTTTGCACCCAAGCATCGTGTTAGGAACACGAAATTTAGTTTTAGCGACCCGAAGAAACGCAGCTCAATCCCCATCGGCAACAGCACTCAAAGAACTTCTGCAAAAAAACTAGAGAAAATTCTATAATCTTTCGTAACTCCAGCTTTCAAAAGATTCACCATCATAAGGCATGAGCCCATAGAAAGTCCGTGGATCATTATCGAAGACCAATGGAATGAAATGGCGGTCTCCTTCCCACAACGGAAGGTTCATTTCCTCCCGGATCAATGAGTCGCTGCTACAGGCGTTAAGAAGATTTTGTTTGGGTACCCATTCCAATGACCCCTCATCATTGAAGGCTTTTGGGTCGCCGTCCCAATCTCGGACAAGAAAGATGAACCCAAGCCAATCTTCTCTTTTTGGCCCAAAATCAGTCCACGTAATAACACCCCGTAACTGCATTGAACGAATCGTAATGTCCGCTTCCTCAAGGATCTCTCTCCGAAGGCCTGAAAGAATATGCTCATTAGTCTCAACCTTTCCTCCCAACCCATTTACCTTTCCGAAATGATCATCATTGGGCCTACTGTCGCGACGAATTAAAAGAACCTCATCTGTTTCTTCATTTAAGATGTACGCCAACGTTCCAACGATAGGAGATAGTGCCATCTCCATGGTTTAGCAGCAGAATCAAACGTCTTACGTTATGGGCGTCTTTTGATCGAATCGAGTAGTCGTCTAGAGTTGAGAGATGACGACTACGGATTACCACTGCGACAATGATGGGATAGCCACAATAACCATTAATAATCCCCGCCGACGGAACGCAATGACGTATCCGATGATTGAACAACTGTATGAGAACCTTAAAATCGCAGAAGCTGAGGCTCGCATCGTCATCCTTACCGGAGCTGAAGATGCATTTTGTGCGGGAATCGATCTTGACTTTCTTTCAACGATTCCCCCTGAAGAGCGTGGCATTAAGGTACCAACACATGACGAAGAGGGCTGGTGGAATATCACCTCGTGCCCTTTGCCGGTAATCGCTGCAATCAATGGCCCTGCAGTAGGTATGGGCGCCGAATGGACAAGCCATTGTGATATACGAATCGCTTCCTCAAATGCCCGATTCTCATGGAACTTTGCTCACAGGGGTTTAATCCCAGACACAGGAGCAGGTACATGGTTGCTTCCTCGACAAATCGGAATCCAGAACGCATTGAGACTTCTTTACTCTGGAGACTGGTTAGATGCATCAACTGCTTTACAAATGGGTTATGTCGCAGAAGTCGTTGATCCTAACCATCTGATCGAGAAGGCCACCGAAGAAGCCCGGCGCTACCTAAAGGGTGCGGAATCATCACATAGGTTAACTAAAAAGCTTTTGTACGAAGGATTAACAACGAGTGTTGTATCTCATCAAATCAACAGCAGGCAGACGCTTCTAGAGTGCTTCGCTTCTGAAGAACATCAAGAAGGGGTCTCTGCATTTATTGAGGGCCGCACCCCTAACTTTGGGAAAACACCTAGAAGCTAAAGTAAATAAGCCATTATCGCCATTTAGGCTCGCGTTTCTCAATCGCAGCACTTATTCCTTCTTGAAAGTCAGGATGAGACATTGACTGCAATTCTGATGAAAGACCCACTTCAAACATTGAAGAGAACTGAGCTTTCAGCCAATTATTGATGGAAATTTTTGTGCCCTTAATCGCAAGTTGAGGGCCATTCGATAATTCAACTGCCATTGCCTGCGCTTTTTGCAAGACTTCATCTGAAGCAACAACGTGGTTAACGACTCCAATTTCGTACATTCTTTGAGCATCTAACGTTGTACCAAACATCATGAACTCTTTAGCTCTATTAGGGCCAACAAGAAGCGTCCAAATAGCTAACCCACCATCTCCTGGTACAAGTCCGATATTTACATGAGGGTCACCCCATTTAGCATCTTCTGAGGAAATCACAATATCGCAAAGAAGACCAAGCGTTGCACCAAGACCTATTGCATGTCCATTGATCGCACCAATCAGAGGTTTCTCAAAATCAAGCAAGTTATAGATGATTCTTCTTGCAGAAGCAGGAGAAATACCGGAGCCACCAGTTGGGTTAACTTGTAGACGTTCTTCCATATCTTTTAAGTCTCCGCCAGCACAGAAAGCTCTTCCAGCCCCAGTTAGAACAACTGCCCTCACCTCATCGTTCTCTCCCAAGTCATCCCAAATCATCTCCATTTCCCGATGAGATTCCGGATGTAGGCCATTGAGGACTTCAGGTCGATTAATCATTATGGTCGCAACTCGATCTGCAATCCTGACATCTAAAAACTCGTAATCCATGCGACCCCTGCCTCATATCTAGTATCAACTCATTATTACTCTTTAACAAATCTCCGTTAGAATCAATAGTTGTTGTTAGGAGAATTAATGTCGGCAGACTCACAGGATGAAATTGATTTAGCAAGAAGCCCAGGTCCTTCTTGGCAAGATGTGCTTGATTTAGATTCGCGTATCGTGCCTGAATTCTTACGAGCAGAATCCCCATATCTAAATGGGCTGGAAGACATCCCTAAAGAGAGATACATAAGTCGTGAGTGGCATGAAAAAGAAAAATCCTATTTATGGAGTCGTGTTTGGCAATTTGCATGCCGGGAGGAACACATACCCGAGGTGGGTAGTTACATTGTTTATGAAATAGCGGACCAATCTTTCCTGATAACCAGAGTCTCAAAGAATGAAATCAAGGCTTACCCGAATGTGTGCCTTCATCGAGGACGTTTACTTAAGACGTATGATGGTCGATGTTCAGAATTCCGCTGCCCCTATCATGGGTTTGCATGGGACCTTGATGGGGAATTAAAGCACATCCCGGCTGAATGGGATTTCCCACATCTTGAAACTCGTTCGGAAGATATGACTCTTCCAGAGGTAAAAGTAGGAACATGGGCTGGTTTTGTCTTTATTAATCCCGACCCGGACGCGGAAGATTTGGAACAATTCTTAGGAGAGGAAATCCAAAAACATTTTGAACGGTGGGGTTTAGAGGATAGATATGTGCAAGCACATGTTTCAAAAATAGTTAAGTGCAATTGGAAAATAGCCAATGAAGCGTTTAGCGAGGGTTTCCACGTAAATGCAACCCACCCTCAAGGAATGTCTTATACGGGAGACCCGCAGAGTCAAGTAGACATTTGGGGTAACACTGCCCGAAACATTAGCCCCAAAGGTATTCCATGCCCACTTCTCCCGTACACGCCTACAGAGGAGGAAATGCTCAGAGATGCGTTAGATGTACGTGAAGGAGAACCACTACCTATTCCTTTTAAAGAAGGAGAGACAATGCGAACTGCTCTTTCAAGAGCAGGTAGGGAACGGTTTCGAGAGTCGTTCGGTGACCAAGTTGATGATTTAACCGACGCTGAGTTTTTAGATGCATGGGTGTATACGGTCTTCCCAAATTTTATGCCATGGGGAGCGTTTAACCGTATTTTCTACCGTTTCCGACCTAATGGGGATGATCATGAGAGTTGCATATTTGAAATTTTCTACCTTGCTCCATTCTCGGGAGAAAGACCTCCGCCAGCAACTGAAACTAAGCTTGGGCCTAACGACCCATGGACAGATGCTTCGGAACTAGAGAAGTTAGCTATGGTTGCGGAACAAGATACCTTTAACATGCAGAGAGTTCATCAAGGACTTAAGGTCCTTCGGAGAGAGGGAGTTGTGTTATCTAGGTATCAAGAAGCAATTGTTAGGTGGCGCCAAGATCTCATTGAAGAATATGTTGAGAAAGGATCGTTGTAATGGGGGAGGAAGGTGGAATACGACATGGGTTTTCCAGGGCTCTCTATCAACGCGCAGCTGAGAATAGAATAAAGGTAACGACAAAAGAAGGCGTCATCGGTTTCTTTGATGGAGAGGGACGTTGGATTGAAGGTGAACTATACGAAGCGGACCCAGAACTATGCATCTGGCTTGCCGCTAAGAGAATTGATGCTAGTCATCGGCTAAGTTAAAGAGACCAAAAGTTTCTTATTTGCCTAAAGGAAATAGGGGTTAAGTCCATGAAAGTTGAGATAAAGAGATCTTTCTGCAGGATTTGCCACGCGGGATGCCCAATTGATGTTGAGTTCGTGGATGGCAAGCCTGCGAAAATACATGGGGTAGAAGAAGACCCACTGTTTGAAGGGTATACATGTGTCAAGGGCCGGCAGATACCTGACCAAATTAATAGTCCAAGCCGGATTCGCTACCCATTAAAGAAAATGCCTGACGGCCATTTCGAAGAAATAAGTTCAACACAAGCACTTGATGAAATCGCTGAACGTTTGGAAAAGATAATACGTGACCATGGACCCAGTTCAGTCTCTACATACACCGGAACCGGTGGATATCAGAATGCGCCCTCTGACCCTGTAGCAAGAGCTTTTCACAAAGCTATAGGATCAATCAGTTACTACACTTCGGTGACTATAGATCAACCCATGAAAAGAACTGCAAGTATGCGGGCAGGCGTTTGGGAAGCAGGGCCGCAAAACTTCACCGAACTAGATGTCCTCCTTGCTATCGGATACAACCCCATGGTTTCCAGTTTCGCCCCATTCGGTGGATTACAAGGAACGAACCCCTTCACTACTTTACGAAGAAGAAAAGAAGAGGGGATGAAGCTAATCGTTGTTGACCCAAGAAAGACAGAACTCGCAACTCAAGCAGATATTCACCTCCAGATTAAACCAGGGGAGGACCCAACTCTCCTAGCCGCATTCCTCAATATTATTCTCACCCAAGGAATGCACGATATTGAATTTTGCGAAGACTGGGTTAGTGAAGGTCATTTAGAGAACCTTGCAGAAGCAGTGAAAGATTTTACGCCTGAATTTGCTGCGAAACGCTGTGATGTGCCTGCTGAAGACATAGTAGAAGCGGCTACATTATTTGCGAAAGGACCCACTGGGAATGCTGGAACTGGGACAGGGCCGTCAATGTCTCCATACCCAAGTCTGATGGAACACCTAGTGATTTGTCTCAACATCGTTTGCGGGCGTTTTCTTCGATCAGGGGAAGTATCTGAGTCGCGCAGTCTCCTACAACCAGATACTCCGAAAAGAGCGCAGGTTCTTGGACCATTTAACCCCTTGAAAGGCCCTAAAAGCCGATTCCGAGGGTTGAGAGGTTACGGGGGAGAAATGCCATGCACGACACTGGCGCAGGAAATTATCGAACCAGGCGAAGGGCAAATAAAGGCATTAATTTCCAATGGAGGAAACCCTGTTGCAGCGTGGCCAGATCAAGCCAGAAGTCTTGAAGCAATGGAAGTCTTGGACCTTCTTGTAGCAATTGACCACAGAATGACCCAAACAGCTCAATTCGCAGACTACATTCTGCCACCGAGGTTAAGTCTTGAAAGAGCAGATGTTCCACCGTTCATGGATCGTTGGTTTAGAGCCCCATATGCCTGCTATACCAAAGCCGTTATTGATGAGCCTGAAGGAGATCTCTTAAATGATTGGGAGGTGTATTGGGAAATAGCTGAACGATTGGGAATACAAATAGAACTTCCAGGAGGAGCTATCCCTAGTGGGGAACGTCCATCTGATGACGAAATCCTAGACCTGGTTTATGCGAACTCACTAGTTCCCTTTGATGAAATCCGTGAAAAGAATGGGCAAGTACTCGAACACCTCCGTCAACAAATTGATGCAGCAGATCCTGATAGCAGTGGGCGTTTCCACTTAGCACTAGAAGATCACGTATCTGAACTTGGAGAGATACGAAGTCAACAAACATCAGCTGAACGCGTAATTGGTTTTGACCCTAACGTACATACATTCCGACTTGTAAGCAGAAGACTGAAAACCCACCTCAATTCGCTAGGCGGAGAACTCTCTGCATTAAACAAAAAAAATCCAACTAATTACTCGTATATGAATCCAGATGACATGGATGATCTTAATATCAAAGATGAAGATCTCGTTATCATCGCCTCGCCACGATCATCGCTAACCGGAGTTGCCAAAGCTGCAAAAGATATTCGACGAGGAGTTATTTCAATGGCGCATTCTTGGGGTTCAGCAAGCGCTTCAGATGAAAAAGTGAGAGACATAGGAGCTCCAACAAACCGACTCATAGATGTAGAAAACGGGTTTGACCCAATAACCGGACAGGCTATTCAGAGCGCTATCCCAGTCTCAGTTGCGCTTTTTGAAGAGGAATCAATTTCGCTGTAGAAATAGCGTTTAAATCATTGGCTTTTAAGCCGAGCGATGGTTTCGCTGAATTCGTTAACTGTTCCGGAGATAATGTCATGGATAGGACGGACTTCATTGATTCTCCCTGCTACCTGCCCGCTGAGGGCAATAGCGGCCTCCATATCCCCTCCAAAATACAATTCTTGTGGATTGCCAAACTCTCCAAAGACATTGCTATCGGAGTCCGATAGCCTTTCAGACCGATCTGTTCTAAGCGCCCGAAGCGCAGGAGAAAACTTTTGATTAAGGAATAGAGTATCGGTCTCAGAGGCATCAACAATTGCTCTCTTCCAATTCTCATGGACTGGGGACTCTTCTGATGAAACCATTTGCGTCCCCATTTGCACCCCCTCAGCCCCTAAAGCGAAAGCAGCAGCCATGGTTCTTCCATCATTGATGCCTCCGGCGGCAATGATAGGAACTGAAACGTGGTCGCGTACTAGAGGAAGTAGAACCATCGTTGAAACAGGAGTTGGACTTTTGAAACCACCACCTTCCCCGCCTTCAACCACTAACCCGTCAACCCCAGCATCAACAGCTTTTTTTGCTGCTTCCAAAGTTGGAACCACGTGATAGACCGTTAAACCGGCAGCTTTAAGAACTCCCGTATATTTTGTCGGTGACCCAGCTGAAGTCGTTACAAATTTAACGCCTTGGTTAATCACAAACTCGGCAATATCAGGATCACGAACAAACGCCTGAGCAATATTCACTCCATAGGGGAGACCAAGGCCATTCATGATCGCCATTTCGTTTTTTACTGCATCAAGCTCCCCAGATGAGGTTTCGATAATGCCGCACGCACCAGCTGCTGAAACAGCGCTCGCTAATTGAGACCTAGCTATCCAACCCATTGGGGCTTGGACTATAGGGATAGGAACTCCAAGGTCCCGACTTACTCGGTTATCGAACAAAGGATGTGGGTACTTCACTTTCGTATACTCCAATTCAGGTTCTTTCCAACCAGAATTACATGTTCTAGAAGTCATTGCACACCCAGAAAAGGAAAATAAGATTTCTATTCCACACTGGTTCATATTTCGGTAAAGATAGTAAAGAACTCTTAAGGAAACGCTATGTTGCACGTAACTACATTCACTAGCCCATTTGGGCTTCTCAAAGTGGGCGCATCTCCAAAGGGGATTCGTCAGGTGTTACTTCCTGGCAGGGAACGAAACCTAGTTGAAGAAACGGAAGTCATGGATGAGCGATATCCCATACTCGTCCAAGCAAAGAATGAACTCACTGAGTATTTCAAAGGAGTAAGGGAAACTTTTTCTGTTCCCCTTGACATTGATGGAACCCAATTCCAAATGGAAGTGTGGTTCACACTAAGAAATATCGCATACGGAGAAACGGTAACCTATGGAGAATTAGCGAAGAGAATAGGGCGACCAAATGCTGCGCGAGCTGTTGGCGCAGCCAATGCTGCTAATCCCATCCCAATTATTCTTCCCTGCCATCGCGTCATCGGAGCCACTGGATCGTTAACAGGATATGGAGGAGGGGTTTCTCTTCTTTACATTAAAGAAGGATTACTTTCTCTGGAAAAACACGAGTCAATTTGATTCGGCTCAATGCCACTACAAAATTATTTCGCTAACCCTTCAAGAACACTTAACGCTTTAGAGACTTCTTCACTGGTGTTGTAATGCACCAGTGAAAGTCTTACCACTCCATCCTCAGGGTCAAGGTCAATAGCCTCAACGAGGCGATGCGCATAGAAATTGCCATGACCGCAAGAAACGCCAGCTTCCACTAAAGCCGAATATATTTCATGACTAGAACGAGAGTAGGAGTGGAAAGCAATGGTTGGAGCCCGCACAGAATGCTCGGAAGATTGGCTACCGATCAGGCGAAAATCCTCACGAGAGTTAATATAGTCAACCAACGGCGTCATCAATTTTTGCTCATGCTGACCAAAGAGTTCAAAGACCATCGTAATACGGTCACGAAGAGGTGTTTCAACGGCATGACCGAAATGATGTTTGAATACATCATCGTAATAGTCAATCATTCCAGCACAAGCCGCTACTGCCGAATGGTCAGGACCTGCGGGAGTCAAACGGGAAGTAGGGTTTTGGGCATTAAAAAAATGTCCCTGGTTCGAAACCCTTTCAAGAACCACATCTGATGTGAACATCAAACCTACATGAGGCCCATAGGTCTTGTAAGTACTATAAAGGTATACGTCGCAATCTAAATCTTTGACGTCAATGGCAGCATGTGGAGCGTAAGAGACACCATCGGTTACAAGAATTCCGCCTACATCATGAATAAGTTCAGCGAGTTCACTGATCGGATTGATAGTGGCAGCCAAATTAGAGGCATGAGTTACTGCTAAAAGACGGGTTCTATCATTGATCAAGTTCCGCACTTCGGAAATATCTAATAACCCGGTTTCAGGGTCCACACCCCATTCAATAACATTGATTCCAGTCATTTCAAGACGACGCCAAGCACCAATATTTGCTTCATGATCCTGATTAGTCACAATAATTTCATCACCGCTATTCCAACTTGGCCGCAAGGCTTGAGCAAGCACATACGTATTCTGAGACGTTGAAGGCCCAAAATGCACTTCATCTCTATCAGCATTGAATGTTGAAGGTATCAATTCTAGAGAACGATCCATAGCCTCTCCTGCTTTTGCCGATGGGCCGAAATCCCAATACGGCTGCACTTTCGAAGTAATGAAGAAATCTTGCAGAAGAGAGATCACTTGATCCGGTACGTAACTTCCTCCAGCATTTTCGAGATGAGCCCAGTTCGCAGATTCCGGATGGGAAAAAACTGGGAACTGCGCTCGTACGAAATCAAGATCAAGAGAAACCACATTAAGAATCTACACGTTCTACGTTGCTTCCCCGCTACTCGTTGAAGCAGAAAAAAAAGAGTAACCTGCATCCAACGGATTGAGAGTAAGTATGACAGAGGGCAACCCGTGCTGTGCGCCACAAAATCAAGTTAAGCAGAGGGAAGAGAATCCCCAAATAGAAACAGGAAGCTTACATACAGAGACAGTCTCTCTTAAAGGAGGCTCATTCAATATGGGCACTACCTACGCCTCGGGTTACCCCCAAGATGGGGAAGGGCCCATTCGGAACAGGCAGGTCTCCTCATTCAATATGGATAAATTCACTGTTTCGAATAAGCAATTTAAGGCTTTCGTTCAAAAAACCGGATATGTCACCGAGGCAGAAGAGATTGGATGGTCATTCGTTTTCGCAGGATTACTCCCAGATGATTTTGAAGAGACACGAGGAGTGCAAGCAGCGCCATGGTGGAGGCAAGTCTTTCAAGCAGATTGGAAATCACCTGAAGGCGCTCACTCAACAATTCAAACACGACTAGAACACCCAGTTGTGCATATCTCATGGAATGACGCTACGGCATACGCGCAATGGGTAGGAAGGAGACTTCCAACAGAAGCCGAATGGGAATTCGCCGCCCACGGTGGTTTAGACAACTCCATTTTCCCCTGGGGTGATGAACTCCAACCCGATGGCGAGCACCAAATGAATGTCTGGCAAGGATCGTTCCCAGATAACAACCTCATTGAGGATGGCTGGTATGGGACAGCACCAGGTGGAGCATATCCTCCTAATGCTTATGGAATCGGAGAGATGACAGGAAACGTATGGGAATGGTGTCAAGACTGGTTCACAACCGAACACGATGAGACCGAAAAAAACCCAAGAGGGCCAACAGTCGGAGAAACAAAAGTCATCAAAGGTGGTTCATACCTATGCCATGACTCCTATTGCAATCGATACCGGATCGCAGCAAGAAGTTCAACAACCCCGGTTAGCGCAATGGGACATCTCGGGTTTAGAACAGTGAAAGATCTTGAAAGCTAGATATTCTCAATCAAAATCGAGCGAATCAGCAGCTTCAATTTCTTCACGACTTACGCCTAACAGAAACAATACGGCATCAAGATAAGGGACCCGCAGACTAGTGTTTGCAGCATCTCGGACAATAGGCTTTGCATTGAAAGCTATCCCCAGTCCAGCTGCACTAAGCATGTCAAGATCATTCGCTCCATCTCCGATAGCGACGGTTTGTTCAATAGGAACACCTTCAATAACAGCTATCTCCCTCAAAAAATCAGCTTTCGCGCGACGATCAACTATTGGACCAGTAAGTTCGCCAGTAAGACGACCATTAACTATTTCAAGGTGATTCGCCCGTCCATGTTGGATACCTAGCTCCCTTTGAAGACGATCTGTGAAAATCGAGAACCCACCACTGACAATGGCAGTTGTAAAGCCTAACCTCCCAAGAGTTCTACAGAACGTACGCGCCCCTGGTGTGAGGGTAAGTTCGTGCCATGCTCGTTCAATCGCTAATTCGTCCAGACCCTTCAGAAGCGACACTCGTTCAACTAAAGCTTCAGCGAAATCTATTTTTCCTTGCATCGCCAAATCAGTAATCTCTGAAACTTCTCTTTCGCACCCAGCCTGAGCTGCAAGAAGATCAATTACTTCATCTTGAATAAGTGTTGAATCAACATCAAGTATTACCAACCGTTTCGCTCTTCTGCTCAGATTCAACGGCTGAATAGCCACATCCATTTTTGGCAAGACAGAAGCAACGTTGAGCAGATTTTTGCGTATCTCAGTAATGTCGCCACCATTAACAGCGAGTTCGTAACTCATCACTGGATATCTAGAAAGCCGAACAATCCTATCTATGTTCCCATTTCCATTCGCAATAGCAACAGTCGCTTCACGCAGCTCTGCAGGACTAAGCTCCTCCCCAATGAGTGTGACAACAAATTGTTGGCTGTACTCAGTGGGGTCATCCTCAACCTCCTCTACGTTTATCTGTAAATTACGTTTAAAACCGAATAGAAGAAGATCCTTCAAAACATCGTCACCCTCTTCTACTTCTATCAACACATCAAGAGTGAGCCGACGTCGGACAACAATCTGTTCTACATCATGAACAACAGCCTTCATTCCTGCAAGGACATCAAATAACTCAGCGGAGATTCCCAATTGGTCAGGTCCCGATACTCGAACTAGAACCGTTTGCATTTTGGTCACCCTCAGACCCTACTCAGATAACGCTCTATAAAGGTGGACATCTAAATTTCTGAAACAAAGTTAAAAAGTAGGATTTTCTAATGTGACAAACACGTGAACATTTAGAATCTCATATGAGATTTCATTACAAGTAGTTGTAGGGTGAGCGTATATCGCCACTCAGTAAGCGACGTTTACTGTGACCATTTTTGGCGGTATGGAAGGAAAAAAATGACACAGAAGAGCAAGCTTATTAAGCTTCTCGCGGTTCTCTTTGCTTTCACCCTCGTTACTGCAGCATGCGGTGGCGATGATAGCGATGATGGTTCCGCAAGTAGCAGTGACGAAGTCACGCTAACAGCAGAAGGTGGAAGCCTTCTTGAAACTGTACAAGAAAGAGGAACCCTTAACTGTGGTGTCTCCGGAGCAGCAGTAGCATTCTCAACGCTTGATCCACAAGGCAATATGGTAGGTTTCGACGCAGATTTCTGTCGCGCAGTAGCCGCCGCTGTCCTAGGTGATGCCGATGCTGTTAACTTTGTATCACTAACCGCAGCTGAACGATTTACCGCTGTTCAGTCAGGGGACATTGATGTTCTCATGCGAAATACAACTTGGACCCAAAGCCGTGACACAGATGTTGGCATGGACTTCGGACCAACCACATACTATGACGGTCAGCAACTTATGGGTAAAGCCGCTGATGGCTTCTCCGGTTCTAGCACTGTCGCAGACCTAGATGGTGCAACAATTTGTACCAACGCTGGTACCACAACAGAAAAGAACATTGGTGACGCCGCAGAAGCTGCAGGTATCACGATCAACCTTCAAACCTATGAAGACTTTGATATCGTCACCGATAACTTTAAGTCAGGTGCTTGTGACGTTGTAACAACAGACGGATCAGCACTCGTTGGCCGTAAAGCAGAACAACAACCAGATGGCGAAGAGTGGGTAATTTTCCCAGGCGCTCCAATTTCAAAAGAGCCACTTGGACCAACCTACGGTCAAAATGACAGCCAATGGGCAGATGTTGTTAACTGGACTGTTTACGCAACAATTATTGCTGATGAAAAAGGAATTAATTCCGGTAATGCATCAGGAGTTGTTGGTAATGACGCATATGACGCTGAAGCACAACGTCTCATGGGTGGCGAAGGCGAACTTCAAACCCTCATGGGCCTTTCAGCAAATGCATTCCAAAATGTGATCAGCCAAGTTGGTAACTATGACGAGATTTACTCTCGAAACTTGAACCCAGTAGGTCTTAGCCGTTCAGGGTCATCCAATGCTGGATGGACAGACGGTGGACTTATCTATGCTCCACCCGCACGATAATTAGCGGATAAGCATAAAAATTATACAAGCGGTCCCAGAGCGGCTATTGCCGGCTCTGGGGCCGTTTGCTTTTTTATTAACAGCACAAGACAGCACCTGTCGGCGTATTTACGTATTATCATTACTCCGTAGATAATATGCACTGTTTGGGGGACAAAAGGTGAGCGCAGCAACTGAGGTTAAACCCTCAAACCAGCACCACCAAAGACCTCCTTTCTACCGCGATGCAACTGTTGTTAAGTGGCTTTTCCAAGTAGGCGCGTTAGCCCTGGTAATCTTCGCACTCTGGTTCTTATCCAGTCAGGCACGTGACAATTTATCTGCTCGGAACATTTCAACTGGTTTTGATTTCCTCAGCGTTGACCCAGGAATCAATCTTTCCGAAGGAATCGATACCCGACCAGCGACCGGAGGGCGTGCGCTCTGGGTAGGAATGGTCAACACCATACGCTTAGCAACAGCTGGCATATTCTTCGCTACGGTCATCGGTTTGTTCATAGGCCTTGCTCGCCTTTCAAACAACTGGGTAGTCAATAAACTCGGCTCAGTCTTCGTTGAAACGCTACGGAATATTCCCTTACTCGTTCAGATACTGCTCTTCGGTTCCATCCTAGCTAATCTTGGTGACCTCCAATTCGACTCCGGTTGGGACAACTGGATAATTTGGTCAAACAAAGGCCTATCAGTGCCGCGTGTCTTCATCGCCGATGGTTTCTACCAATGGGCTGTATTTATGATCATCGGCGCTCTTGTGGCTCGATGGGCCTACAACCAACGATCCAGACTGCACGACGAAACTGGCGAAAATACATACCCTTGGATCGGATCATTAGCAGTGCTTACAGTTTTTGCAATAATTGGTTGGTTCATACACCCAATTTTCGGATGGGTAGGCAACATCTTTGGCGCTATCAGCGACGGCATATCAAAAATCCCCGAAGAAGTTCTTCAGTTCCTTCTAACGGCGTTAGCTATTTTTGCAGCAGCGAACTGGATACGAGGTTTCCTTCAGTCTCGGAGAACACCGGGAGGCGCTGCCCGTCTTACAGATGATGACAAATTCAGAATAATCTTTGCAGGGGTCGGGGCAGGAATCTCGATTCTTGTCATCTTTATCGTCTGGCCAGGACTATCAAGTTGGATAATCAACTCCTCTAGTGACTTGTTTGAAGTACTTGAAAATAAATTCGGTGACGGACGCACAGGAGGGCCATTCGGAGCAGACCGGCCAGAAGTGATAAAACCAGGAAAATTTGAGAAATATGGTCCGTCTGGACTCACAATGTCACTGGGATTCGCCGCTGTTTTCTTTGGAATTGTCTTATACACGGCAGCATTCATTGCTGAAATTGTCAGAGGAGGAATTCTGGCAGTTCCCAAAGGGCAGATAGAAGCAGCAAACTCATTAGGGATGAAAAGATCAGCAGCACTAAGAACAGTTATTCTCCCTCAGGCTCTAAGAGTCATCCTGCCCCCGCTCGGTAACCAGTATCTCAACCTTACAAAAAATACTTCGCTAGCTATTGCGGTTGGCTTCAGCGACTTGGTCCAAGTCGGTCAAACAGTCGGAAACCAGACAGGGAAAAATCTTTCAGTTTTTGCTATCTGGATGTTGTTCTACCTTGCCTGTTCATTGACGATTTCAGTTGCTGTGAATTTCTTCAACGTTCGTCTAAGAATCGTGGAGCGTTGAAATGAGTGAAACGACCTCAATAGAAACTGGGAAACGCCCTGAAGAAATTAGTCGCTCTCCAAGTGAATGGATTCGGCAGAATCTCTTTTCTAATATCCCGAACACAATCCTTACAATCGTCTTTGGCGTTTTTGCTTTGTACGCGATACGAGGTCTTCTAGGATTTGTTCTCAGCGGTGAGCGAAGATGGGAAGCAGTAGCAACCAACATGCGCCTACTTATGGCTCAAGGGTATCCAGCCAACCAGTTTGTTCGAGTTTGGGTCACTCTCGGCTGCCTCATGGTCTTAACTGGCCTATCGCTGGCAATTTGGAGCAGCAAAGGACGGCTATCAGTCAAAAAAATATCTAACTGGGTCATGAATACTGGATTCGGATTAGCCATATTCGCAGCACTTGCACCTATATCTCCATCGTCTCGGCTCGGATGGGTTATAGCTGGAGCACTACTTCTTGCTATCGGCCTTGGGTCGTGGCAGAGAGCTAAAAATAAAACAACAGGAACGGTGCATACCGTCCCCACGGTACTATTTTCATTCGGTTTTCTCGGATTACTCGTCCTCAGCTTATGGGTTGTCCCATTTGGACATTACGCCTTCACAAATGGTGAGTTAGTCGCAGAAACTGGAAGAACCGTAGCAATGAGTACCAAATTGCCTTTCACGGTGATGTGGCTCTTACTAGTAGGGTCATATTGCCTAACTAATTTAGTGCGAGAATCGCTTCCAATCGGACAAGCAAAAGCTCTTCTCGTCGGTCTATGGCTTCTTTCCCCATTTGTTCTGAACTGGATAGTGCTTCGAGACCCTGACTTTGATTATGGTCACATAATTTCCACTGACGTACCCATAGCTGCCCTCTTTATCTTCGTTGGTGGTGGGATTCTATTCATGTTAACGAAACCATCGCTAGGAGAAATTGGTCGACTTGTAGCGATAGCTCTTCTTATCTTCGGAATATTTAACTGGGTCGCTGCGTTTTTTGGCTGGTATCCAATGCTGCAGAAAGTTCGGATCAGTTTTGTTATGCTCGCCCTCGCAGCTTTAATCACTCCAAATTTTGCAGCTGATAAAAAAACGCGGCTCAAGTTCGTTACGGGTTGGGGTAGCTTAATCCTCATCTCTCATTGGCTCATTACAGCAGTTAATTCTCCATCAACTCTTGAACTCCAGGGGCCTACATACCTAGGTGGCTTCTCGCTAACACTCTTTGTAGCGATACTCACACTCCTATTGAGCTTCCCATTAGGGGTCCTTTTAGCACTTGGGAGGACATCATCTATGCCGATCGCCCGTGTTCTATGCACCGGCTACATAGAGTCCATTCGGGGAGTTCCACTTATCACTATCCTCTTCTTTTTCTCAAATATTTTGCCCCTCTTTCTCCCTCAAGGAATGGAAATAGCAGAATTAGCGGCAATCGTTACTGGCTACACTCTATTCAGCGCCGCGTATCTAGCAGAAAATGTACGTGGCGGCCTCCAATCAGTAATGCGGGGACAATACGAAGCAGCTGACGCAATAGGCTTGACAACGAGCCAGCGCACAGGATTTATCGTACTCCCGCAAGCCCTCCGAGTTTCGATCCCGCCATTGGTAGGTCAAGCTATAGGAGTTTTCAAAGAAACTTCTCTAGTAGCGATTATTGGCGCCTACGACATACTGCGAATAGCGAACAATGTTGTTCCCGCCCAAACAGAATTCCTAGGTGTAAAGCGAGAAGGTTTGCTACTTGTCTCAGTTATCTATTTCATAGTGGCATTCTCAATGTCAAAATACAGTCGGCGGCTAGAAGAACGTGTCGGGCTAGGTGAACGATGAGTAATAGAAGTATTAAAGTAACTGTTAGCGCAGTAAAGAGAGGTAGTGCATTATGAGCACGGAAGCAGTAACCACAAACCGGTCAGACATGATCGTTTGCGAAAACGTTGATAAATGGTACGGAGACTTTCAAGCTCTGAAAGATGTCTCTGCAACGATTGCAGAACAAGAAGTTGTTGTGGTCCTAGGCCCTTCAGGATCTGGAAAATCAACATTGATTCGGTGCATAAACCGTCTTGAAGCACATCAACAAGGAACAATTATCGTTGATGGTGTGGAATTAACGAATGATTTAAGAAACATAGAGAAAATTCGTTCAGAAGTTGGAATGGTTTTCCAGCAATTTAACCTCTTCCCTCACCTAAGTGTCATCGATAACGTCACTCTTGCCCCTAAATGGGTCAGGAAAATGCCAAAAGCTGCAGCAGAAAAGAAGGCCGAAGAATTATTAGAAATGGTTGGAATCCCAGAACAGGCAGAAAAATACCCTGGACAACTATCCGGAGGGCAGCAACAACGAGTCGCCATTGCAAGAGCACTTGCTATGGAACCTCGAATCATGCTCTTTGATGAACCCACATCAGCTCTCGACCCAGAAATGATTAAGGAAGTTCTGGACGTCATGAAGGACCTCGCCCATGGTGGAATGACGATGATGGTAGTGACCCATGAAATGGGCTTTGCGCGAGAAGTGGCAGACAGAATTATTTTCATGGAATCGGGTGAAATAGTAGAAGTTGGAACTCCTGAGCATTTCTTCACTAACCCAACGGAAGACAGAACAAAGCTTTTCCTTAGCCAAATTCTCTAAATAGAAACAATATTTAGATGATGCGAGAAACTTTGTATCAAGCTACAATGTGAATCTGAAAATAAAATATTTTTTGTCGCGGTTCCGAAGTCCGGTTGATTCCGGCACTGTCCCGCAACGGTAAAGTCTGAGTGAAAACAAAGAACGAGTCCGGTCGAGTCCACGGCAAAACGAACATTCTCGAGGTTAGGACAAGTTCGTTGCTGGATACCCAGTCAACTGCCACTCGAGAGAGGGTATCCATGAAAAATATGAAAAAATTTACGGTGTTGATAGCAACTCTAGCTTTAGCCATTCCAGCTTTTAGCTGTTCAAGTGGCACATCGGGAATAAAGTCAAGTGGTGAACGCCCCAGCGCCCCAACTTCCATGCAAGCCGATAGCGAAGTTGCTCAAAGCATTTATCCACTCGTATTAGAAACAACTACTGGGGAGGTAAACATTGAAGAGAAACCAATGAAAATCTTGAGTTTGTCTCCAACAGCTACTGAGATTCTCTTTGCAGTAGGTGCGGGTGTTCAAGTTCTTGCTGTTGATGATCAGTCAAACTACCCACCTGAAGCGCCCACGTCAGGAATATCTGGTTATTCACCAAACCTAGAAGCAATTCTTGCTTTGGAACCAGATCTTGTTGTTCACTCGTACCTTCCAGACGATATTGAACAAGGTTTAGCGAATGTCGGGATTCCCTCACTTCCGCAATTTGCAGCAGCAACTCTTGAAGATACGTATCAACAAATAGAGCAAATAGGTTTAGTGACCGATAATAACGAATCTGCGATGGCACAAGTCCAGTCAATGAGAGAAGAGGTAGATCGTTTAATAGCTCGGACAAGTAGTTTAGAGTCATTGCGTTTCTACCATGAACTGGACCAAACCTATTACTCGATTACGTCCGCAACATTTATTGGGCAAGTTTATGACATGCTTGGTTTAGAAAATATTGCTGACGCTGTTGATTCAGCTGGATCTGGGTATCCACAACTTTCAGAGGAGTACATTCTTTCTCAAGATCCAGATTTAATCTTTCTCGCTGATACGAAATGTTGTGCCCAAAGTATTGAAACCGTTTCACAAAGAAATGGGTGGGGTGCTCTCACAGCAGTGCAAAGTCAAAAAATAATCGAATTAGACGATGATGTAGCTTCAAGATGGGGCCCTCGGGTAGTTGAATTCTTAGAAGCGATAGTTATTGCTATGGAACAAGTTGACTAACGATAACCAAATTCTGGGGTTTGAACCTGCGAAACTAACAAAAAGGTTAGTAGCAGGTGCCTCTTGCATACTCCTGCTTTCAATTCTGGCTAGTTTACTGTTAGGCCCTGTTTCGATAAGGCCTGACAGAATACTTTTTGAAATCCTTGACCGTATACCCGGAATCTCTATTGACTCTGGGCTATCACAGGTTGAAGCAGCAATTATTTGGGATGTCCGTCTTCCTAGAATCGTACTTGGACTAATTGTTGGTGGACTTCTTGCTATAGCTGGAGCTTCGTACCAAGGTGTGTTCCGAAACCCTCTTGCCGACCCCTACCTGTTAGGTGTGGCAGCTGGTGCAGGGTTAGGGGCGACGGTAGCTATTGTTTCAGGAGCTACGAATGGAGAAGGAATGTTTGATGCTCTCCCGATAGCGGCTTTTTTAGGTTCTGCAGTAGCAGTTGGTATTACGCTTGCAGTTGGAGGCGCAGTCGCTAGATCAACTAGCACTGCGAGTTTACTTCTCGCAGGGGTTGCTGTCGCGTCCCTCTTTACTGCAATACAGACTTACATTCAGCAGAGAGAATCAGCTACGTTAAGACAGGTATACAGCTGGATACTTGGGAGACTAAGCACAAGTGGCTGGGACGAAGTGATAATGATTCTTCCATATGCGGCCGTATCTGTGTTCGTCATGATTGGGATGAGGGGAACTCTTGATGTCTTAGCTGTTGGGGAAGAGGAAGCATTATCCTTAGGTATTCGTCCGGAACGCGTTCGTTGGCTGGTGATAGCAGCAGCTTCACTAGCTGCGGCATCGGCGGTAGCAGTAAGTGGCTTAATCGCTTTTGTTGGGATTATTGTCCCTCACGCAGTTCGGCTAGTTGTAGGAGCTTCTAACCGAATAGTTGTTCCGTTGTCGTTAATAATCGGGGCTTCTTTTTTGGTCTTAACGGACCTTCTTGCACGAACGCTACAGTCGCCAGCAGAACTCCCCATTGGTGTCGTTACAGCATTTTTTGGTGCTCCTTTTTTCCTATTCGTCCTAAGGAGGTCAGATGGAATTATCTAAAGAGACAAAAATTTCTGATGGTCTCGATATAGATTCAATAACGGTTGAACTCGGTGATAAAAAAGTTATTAATTCAGTAAGTATCAGCGTTGAAGCTGGAGAATGGCTTTCAATTATTGGCCCAAATGGTTCGGGGAAATCAAGTTTCCTTCGAGCAATAGCGGGTTTAGTGGAATCGCAAGGGTCTATACGTTTTCAAGGGGAAGAGCTCAAAAGTTTAACTCCCCAGATGCGCGCGCAGATTATCTCAATTGTTCCCCAAATTCCCATTATTCCCCCAAGGGTGCGTGTTTTGGATTACGTTCTTCTCGGAAGGACCCCTTATTTAGGGCGCGGGTACCAGCCGACCAAAGAGGATGTCAACCTAGCTGCATCTGTCATATCAGATTTAGATCTTGGCAAAGTTGCTAACAGGTTCGTCACTGAAATGTCAGGAGGTGAGCGTCAGAGAGTAATAATCGCTCGTGCCCTCGTCCAACAACCCAAACTGCTCCTCTTAGATGAACCAACGACAGCGCTTGATCTCGGTCATCAACAAGAAGTCCTTGAATTAGTTGATTTACAACGGAAAAACCTGGGGCTTACGGTTCTAAGTGCTTTTCACGACCTCACTCTTGCCTCTCAATATGGAACATCAATGGCGCTTTTTGTTAATGGGGATATCGCGCGCTCAGGTAACCCTACTGAGATCATCACTGAAGAGTCGCTTAAAGAAATTTACGGCGCTAATGTTCTCATCCATAAAGAAGGCGCAGCTATTAATGTTCTTCCTAAACGCCAGTGATACCCGCTCTAACGCGAGTTTAAAGAATGGGACTCGCCGGCGATAAGATATCAATATAGAGATTTAAGCGTTCAGGAGATGGTAGTGAAAGAAATAAGTGAATCTGAAGTTACAAATGAAGTCTCTAACTGGATTGATCAAAACTGGAATCCTGATCTAACTGTCGCTGAATGGTGGCAACTGATGGCTGATGCCAGACTTTCTCATACGATGCTTCCTGAAGAAGCAGGGGGCCGTGGATGGAGTAGGGCATTGAACCATGCGGCTCTTCGCGTTATCGCTGAGAAAAATGTTTTGGGGCCGCCTACTGGGTTAGGCATGATGCTGGCTGCTCCAACGATCGCGGCACATGGGACTGAAGAACAAATCGCAGCTTTCGTTCCTAAAATCTTGAATGGACAGCACGCATGGTGTCAACTTTTCTCTGAACCAGGCGCAGGTTCAGATCTAGCTGGGTTGCAATGCAAAGCGGAACAAGATGGCGATGAGTGGGTAATTAATGGTCAGAAGGTATGGACCTCCGGTGGGCAAATAGCAGACATGGGAATGCTTATAGCCCGAACCGACCCCGACCTACCTAAACATCAAGGAATCTCCTACTTTGCTTTCAGCATGAAACAGAAAGGGGTGGATGTAAGACCTCTTACCGAAATGACAGGAAGGGCTCTTTTCAATGAAGTATTTATCACTGACGGTCGTGTCCCTGATGATTCTCTTATCGGAGGGAAGTCAAACGGATGGCGGGTAGCTAATTCCACCTTAATGTTCGAAAGGTCTCACCTTGGAAGCGGAACTATTCCAGTTCCAACTACTATGCCTGGGTCTATTGCCGGACAATTGCAAAGAAGAGTTGGGGATCTTGTTTCGAGTAGCCGATCAAATGGGCGGGGTGGAACACCTGTAATTGGGCCTCGACTGCTTGAGCAGTTACTAGAGTTAGCGCGCAAACTTGGACAAGATAAGAACCCAGTTATCCGTGATGAGATGATGAAACTACATACGCTTGTTGAAGTAAATCGTTTAAATATGGTACGTGCGAAAACAAATGCAAATAGAACTGGTGCTGAGGGGAATATAGGAAAGTTGATGATGAGCGAGTTATATCGCCAATTTCGTGAGGTCGGGAACAAGGTGATAGGTGCAGACGGAATGTTGGCTGCTTCGGAAGTCGAGCATGGAAGTTGGGTTAACGAAGTCACAATGTTTTCACCAGCCCCATCAATTTATGGAGGCACTGATCAAGTTCAACGAAATATTATTGGAGAACGGATCCTTGGTTTACCTAAAGAACCCGGTCACCCGAAAGAAACTCCATTCGTAGAGTTACCGAAAAACTAATGAACTGGAGCCTTCGCCGACCTGCTGCACGAGTTGTGGTGCTCGATTCTTCTTCCCGGATTTTTCTAATGAAAGGTTCAGATCCCATGAGGCCTGAGAATGGAACATGGTGGGAAATACCTGGTGGGGGGATGGAGCCAGGGGAGCAGAGCGAAGATGCGGCTAGAAGAGAGCTGTATGAAGAGTGTGGATTTTCTGATGTTGAAGTTGGCCCTTGTATATGGACTCAATACGTTGAGTTTGATTTCGCTATGTACCATTTCAAATCTGATGAGAGAATACATATCGCCTATTCATCAACGTCGAGTGAATGGGACCCGAAAGGGCTAGAAGCGTTAGAGGCAGCGGCATTTGAAGATGGGAGATGGTGGTCTATCGATGAACTACTTGACTCAGAAGAAGCAACGTTGCCTCAAAGGCTACGAGAGTTCCTCCCAGAGATTATCAACGGAAATATTCCCGAATCACCAATTGATATCTCTCCAGTAACCTAAACGCTGCCTGTCTGAGATTGTGAAACCATGAAGGCACCACACAGTGTTTATGTATGACGGTCTTCCCGTTCTGCTGCCCGCACTGCGTAAGAGAGAACAATAGATGGTAGAAGCACTACACAACCTGAGATAAGACAAGTGAGTAATACTACGACAAAGGGTCCATCAAAATCTGTAAAGAAGAGAACGAAGAACAAACAAATAGCTATCAGCCAAAGAGAATACCCTATTCTTTTTCCGAGTTTAACAAATTTTGAAACCCGTTTTCTTTGTTCCCGTAGATCATGATCGGTGTTGTTTCCACTTGAGATGTCTTTCTTCATAGCTAGATTCCGCTTCCTCTCATAGATCCAGATAACTGGCTTCCAGGCGCATACACGTAGCACGCTGTCGTTCTGTACAATCCGACCTCCCAATCCTCGCGTTGGGGTGGTATTGATCCAATCTCCAGATCAGATAGAACATAATCAGATCCAACAAAATCTTTGAATCCCTCAAAACACTTTATGGAAGCCCATCGATTAATTTCTGTTCTGCCTGGGTACGGTTCGCCGGCAGCAGAAGGATGAACATACTCTCCATAGATTTCAGCGTCATGAGGGCGCCGGCAGTCCACAATTGTTGTTAAGTCGCTTATATCGCCAGTTCGGTCATCTATCAGCCTGTATTCATTAAAACAATCTTCAGAACTTAGTTCGTAAAGAAAAGCTACTATTTTCCCCTCAAGGACTAAGGAATCCACACTCCCAGTCTTTGCTAGAACACCTGGGATAATTCCGGGAGTGAACTCGGTGGTTTCTTTTTCCTCCGAAGAGCATGCAATGAGTGAAATCGAAAATAACAGAAAAACTAAACCGGCTCCTAGAACGTTCTTCACATAACGGGGGAAGGACTTACCTCTGTTTCTATGTTTTGAATTATTGAGAATAAAGGTCATTGGGCGATCAAACTTTGTAGGAACTGCTCTATACCGTATCAACCATAGAACCAGTTTCTAATAACTCGGTAACGCCCGATCAAGATTAAAGAACCAGACACTCATTACAACCACGAACGGTATGAATGTAATTAGGTAAGTTGGCCATTTCTTCCATCGAGATGCAACATAATTAGCGGACATCATTAATACTAAGAGCGCGACCCCCCAAGTTATTGATGGGAGAATCGCTGACCTATCACCATCTAATCCTTCGCCAAAACCTGTTGCGCGCGCGGTGAGGTTAGTTGCACCTGAAGGCCTAATTTGATCTTCCGAACTATCAACCGAAGGAATAACTGTTGGAGTTGGGGTTTCAACCTCAATTTGAGAATTTTCATTGACGCTGGTTGCATCCGTTTCTTCAATTGTGGTTGGTGCCGTCGTTAGATCTTGGACTGTATTGCCGGATTCAACATTGGTTGCTTCGCTACCAAAGGCTTCCGGGTCAAATGCGAAGAAAAACCCTGGTTGAGATGCCGTGTCAGGCCTTTGAAAGTATTCAGCAGGTTCCCCAACGAGTTCTGCAACAACAATAATTCGATTTCGTGCAGTTAATTTCGGGTGGCAAGAAATCAGGGTAAGCCTATTAGGGTATTCTTCATAATTCTGTCCTAAGACATCTAGTCGTTGCGGGCTCACAATGAAACTGCCACGACCTCCAGCTTGTTCAACTACCCTGTATGTGAAACTTCCCTGAATCGTTTGGATATTGATCTCATCACCGGGTTCCAACTCATCAATTCTGCTGAATGGAGCCCCCCACGTCGTCCGATGTCCTGCTATTGAAGCATTTCCGGGCATTCCGGGCATAGGGGTATTCTGGTAATGTCCGGGTCCTCTCCTAAGAGATTCAGATGAAACTCCTGAAACAACTGTTTGGGTAAGATTCATTCTCGGAATTACTAACTGTGCGATTGCTTCTCCTTCTGCACGCCAGAGAAAGTCCGAAAATGTAATCTCTTCGTTTGCAGTTTCCTCTATTCCGCTCAAATCTGTGTTGGTTTCTTCGGCGATCTCAACAAGTTCTTCAAAATCTTCTTTCAGGTCTTCTTGGTATCGATCAGTTAGAAACCCTGTTCCCCAAAGTTGATAAGCAACGAAGAGTAGAGTCAAGGCACCGACAACTACAAGGCTTTGTCCAAGTTTTTGAAAGATTCGTGAAAGAAGCATCTCAGATGACGTTAGCGAAAAGAATGATAGATCACTTCCAATTACGCTTTTTTTGCTTCCATGGGGAAGCTATCCAGTTAGGAATCGTTAGAAAGACATTACTCCTACTAGATTTTAGTAAAGAACAAAGACAATTTAGGATTTCTAATGACACCAGTTATTGATCTCCAAGGCAGCATGGTGTTGCTTGGGCGATTTCCTGCATTAACCGATATCACAATGACCGCTTCCGAAGGTGAAATCATTATCGTAAAAGGTCCCAATGGTGCTGGGAAATCAACGCTTCTTCGATTGTGTGCAGGGCTTCTTCCGATGAAAAAAGGGAAAGGATCCGTACTTGGTTTCGACATTGCTACAGAACGAATGTCTATTCGGCCGCATGTAGGGATGCTTGGCCACAAAACGGGTTTATACCCCGATCTTACTGTCAAAGAAAATATGCAATTTTGGGCACAAGTAGTTAACGCATCTCCGGCAGATGTCATGAGCGCGGTTAATCTTCTTGGCCTAGATGGCCGTTTAGAAAGCGTTTGCGTTAGGAACCTTTCAGAAGGTCAACGTCGACGAGTTTCATTGGCGACACTGGTAGTTCAACGCCCTAGTCTTTGGCTACTTGATGAACCACATGCAGCTTTAGATTCAGAGGGGAAACAAATAGTTGACTCCTTAATTCTCCAAGCGGTTAAATCTGGGGCAACCGTCATGGTCGCATCACATGAGATAGACAAGGTTGGTGAGAATCAAACACGGATTATCAAGGTTGCAGGAGGAGCAGTTGTAAACGATACGAGAAATGATTATGAGGGAGACCATGATGCTTCGTGACGCATGGCTGATCACCCGAAAAGATTTACGTATAGAGATTCGATCAAGAATAATAACGAATCAGATAGCCCCATACACCCTACTTATCCTTGTGTTATTCGGATTCGCTCTTGATGCTGATACAGAAACTCTTCGCGATACAGGTCCTGGACTTTTCTGGGTATCTATTCTTCTTGTCGCTATTCTTGCGATACAAAGAGCAGTAGATATAGAGAACTCTGACTCTGCGCAGGATCGTTTATTGTTGTCGCCAATCTCATCACTCTCGCTATTCATTGGTAAAGCTATTGGGTTGTTCCTGCAACTGATCGTGCTTGAAATACTTATGATGATTGCAATGGTTACGCTTTTTGATTCATCAATAGACAATTTTCTCCTAATTATTGTCTCGGCGATTATTGCCACAATTGGAATAGCTAGTACTGGGACCCTTTACGGTGTCTTGGCAACAGGACTGGGTGTTCGTGAAACGCTGCTCCCTATTCTCCTTCTCCCTGTTCTTGCTCCTGTCGTCGTCGGAGCGACAAGGGCTTTCGGTGATGGCTTCGGACGAGTGAATGCAGATGGTTGGGCTTGGGTTGGATTACTTTCAGTAGTTGCCGTTCTATACACTGTTCTCGGTATGTTGGCATATGGACAGCTTCTAGAGGAGGCATAATGCACAGTGTCCAGAAATCAAATCTAACTAATTCCAAAGGAACCAGATTCATGGGGGCCCTGCTTCTATTGGGCATCCCAACACTGGTCATTTTCGCGTTTTTCCTTAGCCCTGAAGACGACAATATGAAAGACGCTGTACGTTTATTGTACATTCATGTCCCAATGGCAATTTTTGCTTACGTTGCTGTCATCATGACGGGCATTGGTAGCGTTTTCTACCTTTGGAAAAAATCTCGATGGTGGGATACGGTCGCACATGCATCTGCGGAAATTGGTCTTATATTTTGTGGTTTAGTTCTTGTCACTGGAAGTATTTGGGGAAGGCCAACATGGAATACATGGTGGGAATGGGGAGATGTTCGTCTGGTTACGACTCTTGTCCTATTTCTGATGCTTTTGGGATATCTAGCGCTAAGACAAGTACCAGCTAATCCAGAGATACGTGCTAAAAGGGCTTCCATCGTAGGGGTAATTACGGCTATCAACATCCCGATAATTAACCGATCTGTTGAATGGTGGGAGAACAATACCCTCCACCAAAAATCCTCACTTACCGATGGCAAACTAGAGAACCTTACATTGTTCACTCTATTCCTGGGTCTCATGCTTACTGGAGTTTGCTACCTATGGCTCATGACGCACAGATTCCGTGTCGGATGGCTACAAACAGAAATTGAAAATGAAGGCGCATTGGGTGTTTTGCAAGAACGAATAGCAGAAAGCACCGCATCAAGTGCAGAAACTATTACGAAAGAGGATGGAGAGGAGGAGGTCATATGAGTCACCTCGGATATCTTCTCGCAGGGTGGATTATTGCTGTTGGGATATTAACAATCTATGCCTGGCGACTAATCCAAAAAGGCAAAGCCCTATCTTCACAAGTACCTGAACACCGTCAGAGATGGATGTCGTCATCTCAAGATACCTGAGGTAAATGCATGTCCGAAGATGACCTAGCCATGGATTTATCGCCGAGAGAGCAGCAATTTAAGAAATCGCCTAAATGGCTTCCGCTGTTAGTTCTCGCAGCGATCACTGGCGCCGTTATTGTGCTTATCTGGTTTCTTGTTACCAATAGTCAATCATTTCTTCCAGCCGACGAAGCTATTGAGCAACGGTCCGAACTAGGAGACCGAAGGTTTCAACTGCTGGGATCTCCAATTTCCAACGTTGACGCCGACCAAACATTCTTGATTGACGGAAAAGAATATACTTTCTTCTCTATCTCATTTGATGAAGTCCTCGTTGACGTAGTTAGTCGAGGTACACCCCCTGACTTATTTGACGAAGGAATTCCTGTTGTTTTGGAAGGCAAGTGGATTCAAGGACCGTTACCTATACCCGAATATATTTTTGAGCGTGGAGCTAACGATGGGTGGTGGTTCTCTACAAATAGGATCTTAGTAAAGCATGATAACGACTATCGCGAAGACCGAATAGACGACGCTGAAGAGCGTGGACAACTACCAGAATCTTCGGATTAGTTATGAATCTTGTAATCGGATCCTTTGGAGTTGTGCTCACTTTAGCCGCAACTTTAACGGGTGCCGTGACAGTCTTCATAGGTGTGAAATACAAACGAGATAGGCTTCGCATAGCCGGAGCGAGATACGCTTGGATTGCTTTTGCAGGAATGTGTCTCTCTACTTTCGCTATGCAAAGAGCATTAATAACCCGAGATTTCACAATCCAATACGTTGCTGAACACGGTAGTTCATCAACACCGCCGCTTTACAATGTGGCAACTATGTGGTCAGCCCTTGAGGGTTCGATTCTTCTCTGGGGTCTTATTTTGGCAGGATACTTAGCGGTCGTTGCTAAGAAATTCTCAAACCGATTATCTGACCCAATGGTTTCATGGGCGCTTATTTCAATGTTTTTAGTCACAGCTTTTTTCTCACTAGTTATGTTGGGTCCCGCTAATCCATTCCAATCTTTTAACCCGCCGATTGGCTATGACGGTCCTGGCCCTAATCCTTTGCTTCAAAACCATATACTCGTGGCATTTCACCCACCCATGCTTTATCTAGGGTACGTAGGTTTTACCGTCCCTTTCTCTTTCGCTATGGCTGCTCTGATTACAGGGAGGTTAGGTGAAGGTTGGCTTTTGGTAACACGCCGATGGACGCTCCTTTCCTGGGGTTTCCTAACGGCGGGGATTATTCTTGGAGCCTGGTGGGCTTATGACGTCCTTGGATGGGGCGGGTATTGGGGGTGGGATCCTGTCGAGAATGCGTCGTTATTGCCCTGGTTGACTGGGACAGCGTACCTACACTCCGTTCTTGTGCAGGAAAGAAGAGGGTTACTGAGAGTTTGGAATCTTTCTTTGGTATGTGCGACATTCCTGCTAACAATTTTGGGAACATTTATTACAAGATCAGGGATAATAGCTTCAGTCCACGCCTTTTCTGAAGGTGGTATCGGCCCATGGCTACTCTGGTTTTTCTCCATCGTCTTATTTGCCGTGATTTGTTTAATTTTCTGGAGAGGCGAAACCCTGCGCTCGCAAGGAGGAATAGATTCACCGCTTTCGCGAGAAGGCGCCTTTCTTGCTAATAATCTAGCCTTCGCAGGTTTCGCTTTTGTGGTACTACTAGGAACAATTTTTCCCCTTATAGTTGAAGCTCTTCAAGATAGGCAGATTTCGGTTGGGGCCCCATATTTTGACAGAATGTCTATGCCCATTGGATTTGCTTTATTATTTCTCATGGCTGTGGCCCCTGTGCTTCCATGGCGAAAGGCAAGTACGGAATTGCTCCGCGATCGTATCGAATGGCCGGCATGGGGTGGCGTGCTTTCCCTAGTAATAGCAGTGCTGGTTGGAGGGAGAGGGTTTCTCTCCCTTCTGGGTTTTGCATTTGCTGGTTTCGCCGGGATGAGCGCCATTCGTCATCTATTCCTATCAATAACTAGAAACAAATGGAGAGGAATCATTGGAAGGACTAATGGAGGAATGATCGTTCACCTTGGCGTAGTTTTTTTAGCAATTGGTCTTATAGCTAGTTCCTCCTACCTTTCTCAAGGTTCGTATTCACTCCAGCCAGGCGAAAGTATCCAGTTCAGTCAGTCCACAATCACATACCTTTCAGCAGAACAGCTGACATTTCCCAACAGAATTGAAGAGAGGGTTCAAATAGAAATTGATGGCAAGACTCTCGAACCGTCTGTTGAACGGTTTACGGCATCGGGTCAATTGGTTCCTTCACCAGCCACAGACACTACAGTAGTAAAAGATATCCAGATAGCACTTTTGGATCCGCCAGATGAAGAAGATAAATCAATAGTCATACAAGTCACGAAACAACCTCTACTTTTTTGGATTTGGCTAGGGGGTCTTGTAATGCTTCTTGGAACAGTTTTATCGGCGGTATCCATTCCAAAAAGAAGAGCTATACCGCATAAACGAATAGCGAAACCCCTTCCAGTAGAAGGTCAAGGAACGTGACTTTAATGAAGTCAGGGACTCTTGCACTTGGGGCGTTGGGTATTGTTTTCGTTATTCTTTTGGCTACGAGAACGACTCAGACGAATGGCCCTAATTTTGATATTGTTGGGCAGCCATCGCCACCGATACAAGGTGAAGCGGTTAATGGAGAAGAATTTAAACTTGATGAGATACTCTTTGAGAATCGGTCATTACCGACCTCTGATCAGGTATGGGTCGTTGTGAATTTCTTTGCAAGTTGGTGCTCGGGTTGCATCATTGAGCACAGTGAGCTTCTGGAATTTCATCAAGAAGGAGTTTCCCTTGAAGATGGGACAAAATGTCGAACGAGACTAATTGGGGTTGCGTTTAATGACCGACTGGATGACATCCGAGACTTCTTTGAAAAATATGGCGGTGATTGGCCTGTGCTCGCAGATGAAGGCACA
>Ga0315327_10000072_pt1 | contig 39505 bp, 35 predicted proteins | sample M110032315metaG_FD_203460 | JGI IMG/M metagenome (GOLD analysis project Ga0315327, IMG submission 203460) | Ammonia-oxidizing marine archaeal communities from Monterey Bay, California, United States - M1 100m 32315 | ecosystem: Environmental > Aquatic > Marine > Coastal | place: USA: California... | reverse complement strand
AGTCTCTGATTCCTGGATTCACAGTGATTGGCGCTAAAACCGTTCTCATTCGAGCTGTAGGGGCAAAGCTTGCCGACTTAGGCGTATCAAATCCAATGGAGTATCCGACGATGACGCTTTTCCAGATGAATTTCGACGGCAGTCCTCCTACTGAGATTGCGACCGTTGATGATTGGATTGAAGGAAATGTGGCTGCGATATCCGCAGCAGCTCAACACTCAGGGCTTTTCCCATTCACCCCAGTCGAAGATTTCCAAGGCAGCGTATTACCGACTGATGATGTAAAAAGCGCTGCTGCGCTCGTTACCTTAGGAACCGGCGTTTACACGGTTGTGGTTGGCTCGGCTGACGGTGGATCGGGCGATGTGCTCGTTGATGTGACAGAAGTTGAATAGGGCATGAATTTCTCAGAACCGCATGGTTTTGTGATTACGGGGATCGGCTCTTCCTTCGGGAAGAGCCGGTTTTGTTTTTGCTATGCCGGAATGAATTGGCTAAGTTTTGTTGTAACGTACGGAATGTATGATGCCGTTACGTATAGAGAAAGGGTATGAAGGTAAGTTGGAGGATAACGAATTGGGAAAAACGGGCTTTATTAAGTTGGGTTGTTCTTGTTTTTGCCTGTCTTTCGTTAGCTGCTGAGCATAAATCGGTATTCGGGACCTTGGATAAGAAGCCGGCGGTTGAAACTTCCGTTGTGAAGAAACTTCCAACACGCCTGGATGGATTGGAATTCACGGGTCTGCTTGCGGTGGGAAGTGAAGTGACTTTCAGTCTCTACGATCCGCAAACCAAGCAAAGTGTTTGGGTACCTTTGGACGGTTCGGAAGAGGGAGTTTCCGTGGGAGATTTCGATGAAGAGGGAGGCACTATAAAGGTTACTCTAGATGGTCGGTCTCGGAGTATTGTAATCAACGAAAACGAAATAGTGACCCTCAAGCGAGCAGTTCCTACGCAAGTGAAAGCTCAAAGACCGGCGGTCGCTTCGAATGTGGCCAAGGCGAAGCCTAAGAAACCCGTAAGAGTGAAAGACCCTGAAACCTTGAAGAAAGAAGAGGAGGCTCGGTTTTTCGTTAGCGATTTATTGGCCAACAGTATGAGGCAGCGAGAACGTTACCGGAAAGAACGTGAAGAGCGTTTGGCTAAGGCAAAAAAGGGCTCGTACTAGGCTGGTAGACGAATTTTGGCAATCTACATCAAGATTGTTGCCAATCATTGGAGGTAATTTTGCCCTTGCTTTGCGGCGACCTAGGTTGGTCGCAGATGGAGATTGGCGAATACACTTCATCCTTAAACATTTTGAATACGGGCGCGTTATTTGGGCAATGAGGATCACCGCGAACGTTTGGCATTTTGGAATGGCGAGAAGTAGAACGATCGAGAGGGTGCTTACGCTGAAAATTACCTTTATCGCGATGAAACAGGTTACATGGATTTAATCAGTTTGGACCTGAAAGATCAGACGAACGTCTGTATTTCCAGCGACGTAGACCCGTCAACCGAGTGTGATCCTTTGAGGAGTTTCCAAGATTACGAGAGCGGAATCAGCTTAAGATAGAGCGATTTAGAGCGATTAGTTAAGGAATTGAGGATAGTTTTCAATACTTCGACTATTATGAGCTTGAATTTCCATATAACATATCAATAGATCTGGATATGTTGATGTTTTGCTCAATCATTGCAAATACACGACGACTAACACAAGAGAGACATATGGCTAAGAAATACGTTTTTTCCTCCGAGTCCGTTGCCGAGGGGCATCCTGATAAGGTTTCCGACTATATTTCCGACAGCGTTTTGGATGCATGCCTCGAGCAGGATCCGAACAGTCGCGTTGCTTGCGAGACGCTCGTAAAGAGCAATCAGGTCGTTTTAGCGGGCGAAATCTCAACGAAAGCCAAGCTCAACTACGAGGAAATCGTCCGTCAGGCGATTCGCGAGATCGGCTACATCAACGATGATGACATTTTTCATGCGGATAAAGTTTTTATCACCAATAACCTGACTAGCCAGTCGGCGGACATCGCTCAAGGCGTTGACGCGAAGAAAGCCAAGGACAAGGACACGGCTGAGCAGGGAGCGGGTGACCAAGGAATCATGTTCGGCTACGCGTCGAATGAAACCAAGGAGCTTATGCCAGCGGCGGTTATGTTTGCTCATCGTATCGGTCGTGAAATCGCGAAAGTACGTCACGCAGGGCGTCAGGCCAAGTGGTTGCGCCCAGACTGCAAATCGCAGGTCTCGATACGTTACGAAGGCGACAAGGCTATCGAGATTACCGCAGTGGTCGTTTCGACGCAGCATACAGAGGATGTTAGCCGCAAGGATATCGAGAAGTTCATGGTCGAAAAGATCATCAAGAAATGTCTTCCCAAGAAACTGATCACTAAGAATACGCAGTTTTTGATCAATCCAACTGGACGATTTGTCATCGGCGGCCCGCAAGGCGACGCTGGGCTAACTGGACGAAAAATTATAGTGGATACCTATGGGGGATCCGGCCGTCACGGCGGCGGCGCTTTCTCAGGAAAGGATCCATCGAAGGTTGATCGCTCTGCAGCCTACATGTGCCGTTGGGTAGCTAAGAATATCGTAGCGGCCGGATTGGCGGATCGCGCGGAGCTTCAAGTCGCGTACGCAATTGGGCATCCTGAACCCGTATCCGTTTCAGTGGATACGTTCGGAACTGGCAAGGTTGACGAGGAAATTATAGAAGCAGCAGTTTCGGAAGTATTCGATTTCAAGCCTGCAGGCATCGTTCGCCAATTGAAGTTGAAGCGACCTATCTACCGTTCGACGACGAACTACGGACACTTTGGCAAAGACGATCTTTCTTGGGAGCAGACGAATAAGGCAGCGGCTTTGACTAAGGCAGTTAAGAAACTTTCAAAATAGGGTACTGATATGAGCGATACACAAACATTTGATTATAAAGTAGCGGACATTTCGCTTGCGGATTTCGGACGTAAGGAAATCGACATTGCCGAGCACGAGATGCCTGGTTTGATGTCGATTCGGGCGAAGTATTCCGCGGAAAAGCCATTGCAAAGTGTCCGTATTATGGGTTCTTTGCACATGACAATCCAGACTGCGGTTCTCATCGAAACGCTTGTCGATCTCGGCGCGGATGTTCGATGGGTGAGCTGCAATATCTACTCGACTCAAGACCACGCAGCTGCGGCGATTGCCAAGGCAGGCGTCCCTGTTTTCGCTTGGAAGGGCGAGACCCTTGAAGAGTATTGGTGGTGCACGGATCAGGCTTTGGCCTTTCCTGGCGGTCTAGGACCTCAGTTAATCGTCGACGATGGTGGCGATGCCACGCTCTTAATCCACAAGGGCCTCGAGCTGGAGAACGGTAGCGATTGGGTCAATACCGAGTCCGGTTCGGAGGAAGAGCAAGTCATTAAGACCCTGCTCAAGAAAATTCACGTCGAAGATAGCAGCCGTTGGGCTGCAGTGGCCAAGGAGTGGAAGGGCGTTTCGGAAGAAACGACTACGGGAGTTCACCGCCTTTATCAGATGATGGAGGAAGGCAAATTGCTAATTCCTGCAATCAACGTTAATGATTCGGTCACCAAGTCTAAATTCGACAACCTGTACGGTTGCCGCGAATCCTTGGTTGACGGCATCAAGCGTGCGACGGACGTTATGACTGGCGGGAAAGTAGCTGTAATTTGTGGGTACGGTGACGTCGGCAAAGGTTGCGCTCAAGCATTGGTTGGCATGGGGTCTCGCGTTATCGTGACCGAAATCGATCCGATTTGCGCTCTTCAAGCATCGATGGAAGGATTCGAAGTTTGCCCATTGGAAGATACTTTGGGCCGGGCTGATATTTATGTGACGACGACTGGCAACAAGGATATCATTCGTGTCGAGCACATGGAAAAGATGAAGGATCAGGCGATCGTATGTAATATCGGCCATTTCGATAATGAAATCCAAATCGATAAGCTTAACGATTACGAGGGGATCGAAACGTTGGTCATCAAAGATGAGTCTCAAGGAGCCGTGGATAAGTACACATTCCCGGCCGGTAATAGCATTTACATGTTGGCTAAGGGGCGTCTTGTGAATCTCGGTTGCGCAACGGGTCACCCGTCCTTTGTCATGTCGAACTCGTTTGCGAATCAGACTTTGGCTCAAATCGACCTTTGGAGAAACAAGGAAACGTACAAGCCAGGCGTTTACTTGTTATCGAAGGTGCTCGACGAAGAAGTCGCTCGACTTCACTTAGAGAAGATCGGCGTCAAGTTGACCCAGCTCACGCCAGATCAAGCTGACTATATTGGAGTTAAAGTGGAAGGCCCTTACAAACCGAGCCACTACCGTTACTAGGAACGATACAAGTTATTTTTTGGAGGGCCCGCATGATGCGGGCCCTTTTTGTTGGCGCGATACCGAGTTCGGATGAGAATTCTGAATCGGGCTATTAGCCCCGGTGATAAAGCCTTGTTTATGTCAATGTTTCCCGCCCCTTTCTCCTTGCTCTTGGATTTGCTCGGCCCATTTTGATGGGCTTTACAGCAAACGCATCGTGTTTGGATGAGTGTGCTTGTATTCAATCGATTTCCGAAATGGCAATTTATAACAATTTAAGTGAGATGATCGGTAACACCTCGCTTGTCCGATTGGACAAGTTTGGCGTGGGGCTGCCGGGCAATATCATTGGGAAGCTCGAGGGCTACAATCCGGGCTGGAGCGTGAAAGACCGCATAGGCAAAGCGATGATCGAGGCGGCGGAGCGCGATGGGCTGCTTAAGGAAGGCGGAACCATTGTCGAGCCAACGTCCGGAAACACCGGGATTGGGCTAGCGATAACTGCAGCCGTGAAGGGCTATAAGATTATCCTCACTATGCCGTCCTCTATGAGCGTGGAGCGCCGCAAACTTCTCATCAATCTCGGCGCGGAGCTCGTGCTCACCGATGGCCACCTCGGGATACCGGGAGCGATTGAGGAAGCGGAAATGCTCCACGGCAAGATCAAGGGCTCCTTCATGCCGCAGCAATTTAGCAACCCGGCTAATCCGCAGGTTCACTACGATACGACTGGACCTGAGATCTGGAATGATCTCGAAGGCAAGGTAGACATCTTTATCGCTGGCGTCGGAACGGGCGGAACGGTTTCCGGAACGGGTAAGTATTTGAAGGAAAAAAACCCGAACATACAGATCATCGCGATCGAGCCGGAGGAATCGCCAGTATTGAGTGGAGGCGAAATGGGGCCTCACATGATTCAAGGTATTGGGGCGGGCTTCATTCCCGGTGCATATGATGCGAGTGTAGTTGATGAGGTCATTCAGATCGAGAGCCAAGCGGCTATTCGAGCGAGCAAGGAACTCGGCAAGACTGAAGGATTGATCGTGGGCATATCGTCGGGTGCAGCGGCTTTAGCTGCTAAGCAAGTAGCGGCTCGGGTTGAAAACGAGGACAAGAACATCGTAGTAGTGCAGCCCGATACGGGCGAACGCTACGTTTCAACACTTCTCTTTTACCAAGACTAATCGAGATCGAAATTATTAGGCAGTGCGATTGGTAAGCCGATCGTTGAGCCAAACGAAGGAATTTAAGTTATGCAGTGGAGACTCGACAAGAGACACGTTAGCGAAGAAGAGCAGGTCAAGGACAACGGCCTCACTCTCGACTTCGATGAGGTCGCGCGGAAAGGCGCTCTCGGAGGGGGAGAGAAATTACTCTCGAAATGGTATGGGATCTATGGGTCGCGTCACCCCGGCGCTCATATGGCGCGTGTCGTCATCCCGGGAGGCGTCGTTACCTCGAGCCAAGCTCGCCGCATCGTGCAGGTGGCTGAAGATTACGGCCAAGGTAAAATTTCGATCACGACCCGACAGTGCGTTCAGTTCCATTGGCTTAAAGCTCCGGCCTTGGCCGATATGCTTCGCGATTTGGCGAAAGACAATTTGAGCTGCTTCCACGGCTGCGGCGATGTAGCCAGAAACGTAGTGGCCTGCCCATTGGCGGAAACCTGTCAATACAAGCGGGTGAACGTACTTCCGTATGCCAAGGAAACGGCGAAAGAGCTTACTGCGATGCGGGATCTCGATAACCTGCCGCGCAAGTTCAAAATCAATTTCTCCGGTTGCGGCGCTGGCTGCGGTCAGCCGTTCATTAATTGCATTGGAGCGATCGCAGTGACTCGCAAGAACGAAGCGGGCGACGACGAGGTCGGTTTCAGAGTCGTAATCGGCGGCGGTATGGGCTGGGAAGCGTTTATCGGCAAGGAGCTTTTCTCGTTCGTTCCGGCGAATCGCATCTCTAGAGTGAATCGTGCAGTTGCGTTGCTTTTCCGCGACAACGGAGATCGTCGCGACCGTACACAGTCTCGCCTTAAGTTTGTGGTCGAGAAGAAGGGTATCGAATATTGCCGCAAGGTGGTTGTCGATTTTCTTGAAGAAGAAGGGGTCAGTATCGATGGTATCGTTCTGACGGATACGATTCAGGATTTAGGAGTGCCTTACCCGGATCGTCCGATGCTTGAACCGAACCCAGTTGGAACCGATGGTTTGGTAACCGTCCGCGTAATGGTTCCGAAAGGAGAGCTAACGCATCCGCAAATGAAGCGCATGGCTCAGCTCACCGAAGAATTCGGCGATAAGCGTTTGTTTTTCACTCAGCGTCAGAACGTTGAGATCCATGGCGTTAAGCCTGAGAAAGTCGAAGCGCTTTCCGCTGAGATCAAAAAAGCTGGTTTCGCGACTGAAGGTTTTTTCGGGTTGCAGGATATCGTGGCATGCGTTGGTTCGACTTATTGCCCGAAGGCCGTTACGGAAACACGTGCGTTGTATGACGTTTTGCAGCCGGTCGTGAAGCAAGCAAAGTATTCGGAAATTTGGGACAAGGCGTATATCAATATTACGGGCTGTCCGAATAGCTGTTCGCCGTATCGGATTGCGGATATTGGATTTCGCGGAATGCGAATTCGCGAGCAGATCGGCTCGGTCGAGGCTTATGAAGTCCGGATCGGTGGCGAGCATGATAAGTTTGGAAGGATTTTAGGAGAATATAAAACACAGGACTGCCCTCGTGTTGTAGAGGCGGTTCTGGATACATTTTTAAAAGAGCGGCAAGGCGACGAATCACTCGCCCAATGCGTTAATCGTTTGGGGGTAGCGAAATGAACGAAGACAATTCACTCGGACCATTCTTGGATGCGGTCAAAGGCCTTGATATCGAATACGATATGGCTCCGATCGATCAGGAGTATTCTACATTCACTGGAGTGGGAGCTGAGCCTCTCGATTTCAAAAGTTACGCGAAAGATATTCCTTGCCAGGCAGCCTGCCCGGCGAAGACTCGCGTGCCGCATTATATTCAGGCGCTTGCGGAGGGAAACCCTGACAAGGCGTATTTGATCAACCAAGAGGATAATGTGTTTTCAGGCGTTCTCGGTCGTGTGTGCTCCCGGCCTTGCGAAGATGGATGTCGTCACAACTGGACCGATATCAATGGGCCGGTTCATATTTGCCACTTAAAGCGTGGAGCGTCTGATTACAAGACGAGTGCGCCTTCTCCGCTTCCGGCATGGTTCGAGGAAACGGGCAAAAAAGTCGCGGTTATCGGTGGAGGACCATCTGGGTTAACTGCGGCTCGCGAGTTGCGTCGGTACGGTCACAGCGTTACGATTTTCGAACGCGATAGCGTGCTTGGCGGAATGATGGTTCAGGGCATTCCTGTTTTTCGTCTGCCTCGAGAAACCGTAGCCGAAGAAGTGAAGGCGATCATTGATAGCGGTATCGATGTGAAGCTAAACACTCCAGTCGATGCAGAAATGATGCAGGGAATCATCGATGAATACGATTCTGTTCTTGTATCCGTAGGAACGGTACACGCTTCGAATTTGAAATTGCCAGGTCTGCCGGAAGATGGCCATGCGGTATCTGGGTTGAGTTTTATGCATGACTACAACATGGGAGACATCGAAGAAGGTTCCATGAAGGGGCAAAACGTGATCATCGTAGGTGGTGGTTTTACCGCTGTCGATTGTGCTCGTTCTTGTGCCCGGGCTGCTCTGCGTTTGGTTGGGGCTGAAGGAAATGTAACTATTATGTATCGTCGTACTGCGGGCCAAATGGCGGCTAAGTACGATGAGATCGAGGAAATGGGTGTGGAGAATATTCACATCGAAACGCTGATGAATCCGCATTCCGCTCGGGTTGAGGATGGCAAGCTCGCCGGAGTGACTTTCCAGCGTAATTCGTTGGAGGATTCCTTGAGCGAAGGTGGTAAGCCACGCGTTCATGCTATTGAAGGCACCGAAGAGGAATTCCCATGCGATCTGTTGATTGTTGCGATTGGACAGACGCGTACTTTGAGCATTCTTCCTGAAGGCGTTCACCAGAATGAAGACGATGGGCATGTCACGTCTCATGAAAAGGTGTTCATGTCAGGCGATTTCAATTACGGAAGCTTGGATGTTATTACGGCTGTTCAAGATGGTAAGGATGCGGCTGAGAAGATTGATACGTGTTTGATGGGCGGGAAGCGCCGTCAGAAGCACATAGGAATTGAAATGACGAATGTGAACGGCGAGACGGGTCGGGTTCGTGATCATGACCTACAGTTGCCTCCAGTAATGCCGACTTTGCCTCTTGCTCAACGCGATGGCATTGCGGAAGTTGAGTTGGGTCATGATCTCGATGCTTTGCAAGTGCATGCGACTCGTTGCTACTGGTGTCAACACAAGATGGAAATCGACCATGACAAGTGCATCCATTGCAATTGGTGTATCGAAGTCACTCCGCGCGATTGTATCAACAAGGTCTCTCGTCTTTTCTACGATGAAGATGATTATGTTGAGTCCAGTTTGGAGACGGACCTGAATCACGAAGCGACCTTCATTTGGATTGATAGCAAGGATTGTATTCGTTGCGGCAAGTGCGTTCGTATTTGCCCGACTTCTGCGATCACTATGCGCAAGACTGAGCTCTGCGGCTGCTCGACTGAGGAATTCGAATACAAGAAAGCTTCGAATCTGCCTTACGGGGCGGTTCCGCATAAGAAATACTAGGATTTCTTAGATCGATTTCTGTTGAGCGAGACGAATTATGCGTTCTCGGTCGGTACTGATTGGTGTTCGCGTGTCAGGAAGATGGTGTATTGGGATTGAGAATCCGTGAGTTTTGGAGGATTCGGTTCCCATTTTCATTGATTCGTCGATCGAGCAAGCCAAGTGTCGCTGAGTTATGACATCTCTCGAAACGGCATCTGAAACTTTAGATCGGCACATTGGCTCGAATCCCTATCCTGGACGTGGTTTGGTGGTTGGGAAATCAGCGAGCGGAGAAGCTTGGCAGCAGGTCTATTTTATTATGGGTCGCAGTCCGAATAGTCGTAATCGGCAATTTGCGATCGAAGGATCGAATTTGGAGACGCAACCGTTTGATCCGTCGAAAGTAGAGGATCCGTCGCTCATTATTTACGAGGCGATGCTGGAAACCGGGAAGCGGTTTTTGGTGAGCAATGGAGACCAAACAAGAACACTCCATGATGGATTAGAAGCAGGCGGATCGATGGGAAGTGCTCTTAGTCAGCGGGAACGCGAACCGGATGCTCCTAATTACACGCCACGTATCACGGGCCTTTTGGATTTACACGGCGTAGAGGCTTCAATCGGCTTGAGCATTTTGAAGGCGAATAAAATCAATCCCGATCTCACGGATCGTCACTATTTCTATCCGGATGTTCCGGGCGATGGAATTGGCTACGGTATGACGACTTATATGGGCGATGGGAACCCTCTCCCGACGTTTGTTGGCGATCCGATTTTATTGCCGCTTAAGGAAACTGCAGAAGAAACTTTGGAGACTTATTGGGGTGCTTTAGATAAAGATAATCGAATCTCTTTGGCAGTTAAGGAAGTTGCTCTGGATGGGTCGTCTTCCCGGATTGTATTCAAAAATAAATACTAGAAATTGCTTTCGATTGAATTCGATGGAGTGGTGCGTGTCGATCGTCTAATCATAATATGAGAGTTCCAGATTATATCGCATCCTACAAATCCCATTTAGCTAATCTCATCGAGAAGCATGGTCGCGAAGAAGCCATGCAATTGATCGTGGGTGGGGAATATGATCAAATTGGAAAGTTGGAGCGCAGTGCGCTTATTGATCTTGGTTTAAAACGAAACCATTCTTTAGTTGATATTGGTTGCGGTAGCGGCCGGCTCCCTTTTGCGCTTCGAGACTACTTGGAAGGGCCCTTTGTTGGAACGGACATACTAGAGGAAGCGCTTGATTATGCGAATGACAAATGCGGGCGCCCTGATTGGAGCTTTGTTCCAACGTCTGAACCATCCATCCCTCTCAGTGAAGCGACTGTAGATTTCGTTACTTTTTTTTCAGTTTTTACTCATTTACTGGACGAGGACATTTACCGATTTCTATTGGAAGCAAAGCGAGTTCTTAGGCCTGGGGGAAAAATCGTCTTCTCCTTTCTCGATTTTGAGTGCGATAGGCATTGGCATATCTTTGAATCGACTGTCGCTAATCGGGATCCGCTCCGGGTGATCAATAAATTTACTTCGCATGGAGCGATTCGTCGATGGGCGCGTGCTCTCGATTTGCAGGTAGAGATTATCTACGATGGTTCGACTCAATGGATTAATCTGGATGAGCCATTTAGCTATGCGGATGGCAGGCGTGCAGAAGGTGTGGTTGAGTTTGGGCAGTCAGTTGCTGTTCTAACAAAATGCGGGGAAAACGAATTAGCCCATTGAAGGAGGATTCGGGGCATTATTGTTTAGTTGGTATGTTCTAAATTGAAGGCCGCGATCTCAGAGGACACAGCATTTTTCGACGCGTATTTTGCGGCGAGTTCGATTGCGAATTCGAGAGAGTTTTCGGGGTGATTGTATTGTTGGTCCAATAGTGTGGCGAAGAAGACATCGCCGCAGCCGATTGGCGAAGTGCATTCTACGAGAGGGGGTTGGGTGGCTTGGGGGTAGCTGCCTGACTTTAGTATCCAGATTTTCGCTTCACCGTCGGTCACGATCCAGAGAGGGCAATTGTAGTTATCGGCTACGCGTTTCATTAAGACATCGGTTGCCGAGGCTTTGACGTCTTCATCGAAAAGCATTTCTAGTTCTTGTCGGTTTATTTTGATGACGTTTGGCTTTTGGCGAGCGAACCAAGGGAGGCTTGGCCCGTAGGCGTCGACTGCTAGATGGACGTGTTCTCCGCGGTTCGGTAGCCAGTTGCGGAGGGCAGCCCAATTCGAGTTTTCCCATTTCTGAAAAACGCCACAGATTGCGAGTACATACGGTTCATGAAGGTTTTTGAGGTATTCTACACAGTCCTGTACCGATTCAGTTGATACATGGCTGTCGATTCCGAGAATTGAGATTTCCTTGCCATCGGGTGTGCGGATAATCGTTCCGGATCGAGTGATGCATCCGGAAGGAAACGATTTGAAAAATCGTTTTTGGTCGGTTAGCCACCGTTCGCAAATCGATCCGAAATCGCCTCCAGGAAAACACAGGGTCGTTGTTTCGGCCTTGAGGCGTTGCAGCATTTTAGAAACGTTGATGCCTTTGCCGCCGACTTGAAAACGCTCCTCAATTGCTCGACTGGTTTTACCAGGTCCGCATTCGGGAACGTAGTAGGTCGTCTCGGCGACAATATTGGCTGTAAGGGTGATGATTGGAGGCACGGTTGCTTTGAGGTTGAGCGTTATTGTGAAATGGGAAGAATGGTTGCGATGAAAAGGCTTGTCGAAGCGGATTTTTGTTCGAGGAATACTGTAGCTCTCGCGCGTTCATTGATCGGTAAGCATCTCGTCGTGGATACTGACGGCGAGAGAGGTGCGTTTGTGATAACGGAAACGGAGGCATATGATGGACCGGAAGATCTGGCTTGTCATGCGAGTAAAGGAAGGACGAAAAGGACCGAAACATTATTTGGACCTCCAGGGTGTTGGTATGTGTATCTATGCTATGGAGTGCATGAGATGCTGAATTTGGTAACGGGGCCGGTCGATTACCCTGCGGCGATTTTAATTCGAGGTTTGGGTGAGGTTTCGGGACCCGGACGATTGACGAAGCATTTGGGAATCGATCGCCGATTCAATGCTCGAACGGCGTCGGTAGAAACGGGAATGTGGGTGGAAGACCGAGGAAGTCGGCCCAACGAAGCGGATATCGAGACGACGCCGCGCATCGGAGTGGACTATGCGGGCGATGATTGGGCGAATCGACCGTATCGATTCGTTTTGAAAGCTTAGTGAATGCTCTTCTATGGTTGCGACTGAGCGACGAGTGCTTTGTCGCTGAGAGTAAAATTCTCGAGTCGTAGAGAGGCTGTACCGATCGAGATTTTAAAATCCATCCGAAGCGGGATACGTCGCTCGTCGGCTGAAATCCAAATGGACATTTTGCCGCCTTCTCGGAAAAGCTTGCTTTGCGGTAGGGCGAAGGTCGGCTCGATTCGGAAGGCTTCGAGCTTTCCGAATTTCGTTTGGATTGTCTCGATTTCTTTCGTTTGCATCTCGATAAGATAGAATTTCCCTTTGGAGCTAATGAGAAATGAGTGTCGGCTATCTTGAGCGAGGTCCCAGCCGCGGACTTGGAGTACCGCGGATGCGTAGTCCAAGGGAACCGGATAGGGCAGGCTCTTGCTCATGTTCCGATCCGGTCGCGTTTTGTCGACGAGGATCATTTTGCCGGTTTCGTAGTCGAAAGTGGTTTTGACGTCCGTTTCTTTCGATCGATTAATTTCGGTAACGCGACTATTGAGGATGCGTCCTTCCTCGGTATGGAGGAGGGTTTGTCCTTGGAAGAGAATCGGAAAAAGCGTTTTGGCTAAGCCGAGCGTTTGAACGTTCGTTTTCACAAGGAGGAGGGTGTCTTTGGCCTCGGTGGCCTTGGTGGAGATGGTAAGTAGGGCTGCTTTGCGTAGGATTCCCCATTGACCGCGGAATTGGAATTTCTCTCCGGGTTTGAATCCGTTCGCCGTGCGAGCGGGGTCTGGGACGTCTCTTTCTGGCCAAACGATTATTTGGGTTTGGCCGGGGCCGTCGTCGCGTATTTCGCCCAAATCGATCTTCGCGGTCAGGGTTGGCATGGTGAGCACTCCAATGAAAATGAGGAAGCCGTAAACGGACCTAGGTCTGAGCGAGCGGTTATTGCTGGAAGCGTTGTACGAAATAGGAGGCATCATTCGTGATATATCGATGAGCTTTGGCGTGAATAGAGCCGGGGATCAAGCTTTGAAGGCTATTTGAAGGTGATCCAATCGGATCCGAAGTCGGACAGCGGATTGTAGGTAGAGGTTTCCTTTTTGAGAATAAGGCCTTGGTTGCCGCGTTTTTGAGAATCTCTCAATTGGCCGTGGATTTGGTCTACGGAATCGAGGTGAGTTACTGGCGAGATGCGAAGTTTTAGATTTACAGAGAAAGAGTACAGGCGACTTTTACGTTCCGAAAGGGGTTTATCGACCAGCGAATCCCCATTGTTCCAGAGTAGATCGTGAAGCCAAAGAAGGGTGTCGACTTCGTCGCTCAGCAATAGTTCAGCCCCTGGGCGTTCGAGGCGTTCCGCCAGCTTTGCGTAGGGCAGGGGGGATTCTTTTTCCCAGGCGACGAGGGTTCCGTCGGCGATGAAGTTTTGAGGAATGAGTGTTGCGGCTTCGGCGACCTCGGGAAATTTATGAGTAATTGAGTTTCCTTGGGCATCGTACAATTCTACCCGCTCCTCAAGTTTGTGAATTTGGCAGCGGAATCCGTCGTACAAGTCCTCGGTCCAGAGCGGAGTTTCGAGGGTCGAGAGGTATTCGAGGTCGATCTGCCCTCGGTTTGAAGCTATGAGCGGTAGTGGGTAGAAAAGCTGGATCGGTATATACTCTATAATGTTATCCAGGGTTGCGTTCGCAACGCGTTCGAGATCGGAGCAGCGGAAATTTGCCTGGCGGACGCTCTCTAAAGGGCAGTCGAATCGGAGTGCTAGCGCTTCTTCGATGATGGCTTCGGTGACCTTAGTTTTGAGGTCGCCTGAGATTAGGCGGGTCAAGTATTGGCCCTCGATGGGAGCGATTTTGCGGTATTCCTCGGATAGGATCGAGTGCTGGTAAACAGGATTCGGACCCTTTTCCAGCAGACTGAAAAGAGACCTGAAATTGGCTAATGTTTGTCCGCCGGCTTGGATTTCAGAGAGAAATGAGGCGAGAGCTATCTGAGGGTCAGCGTGTTCTAGCTTGCGGTTTTTGTAGTCGGTTTCGGTTGAATTTGCTGCGAAGAGAATGGCTTGCTTGTTCAGCTTTGCGTCCACGCGAATTTGGCGGCGGGACGCTTTAGGAAAAATCTGGCCAGCGAGAAAAAGGCAGGCTGTAGCGATTTCGGTTACTGGAAGGCTCGAGAGGTATTGGGTGATGATGTCTACTTGCTTCTTATGGTTTTCGGTTTTCGAAAGAGTTTCGCAGGTGTTTGCGAAATGGAGAATGGCGTCGGCTCCCGCGGTCTTCGTTCGTTGCGTTTGAGGTGGAGAGATTTTCGGTTTGGGCCTAGCAGCGACCGGGATTCCGAGGGCCATTTGATTTTGACTTCCTAGGGCCCAAGCGGCGATTCCGCGTTCTTTGAGCGTTTCGGCGAATTCCTTGGCAAAGCCATGGGTTGTATAGACGATTTCGGGAGATACTTTATCGACGAAATCTAGAAGATCCAGGAAGTCGGCGTGATCGGAAAGCGGAAACGAACGATCGGCTTGGTTGCGGTATTGGGTAGATGGATCGATGGCCCACCCCGATATCATGGCGGTTTTTCGATTCGGAATTTTGGAGAGCCAATTGGAACGCTCGCCTAGCGGAGGGCTAATGATGACACAGCCTTGGTGGATTGGGAATTCGAACTCGGAATAGGCTGGGAAATCGAAGCCGATTTTCTCACAGGCTTGGGTCATTTTAAATACCTGAGGATGCGCCATGATTTTCAGGTCGGTCCCGGAAAGCGCTTTCAATATTTCTTGAGCCTTGCCGAGACTGTAGCCGAAGAGGATAGGCGTGTCGCCATTTTCAAGGGTGTCCTTGCAGAATCCGATGATATCTTGAATGACTTCGGAGGCTGGTGGGAATGTGTATCGAGGAATCCCGTACGTCGTTTCGATAACCAGAGTATCGGCTTGAGGAACGATGCAGGATTCGGCGGCGAGGTTTTGGCTAAGCTTGAAATCGCCTGTGTAGAGAAAGGTTTCCCCGTTTCGCTCCAACCAAAGCATGGCAGAGCCTGGGATATGGCCAGCGGGGTAAAGCTTGGCAAAAGTTCTCGGCTCGATTTCGAATGGTTCGTCGAAGTCGTAGACCTGCCAATCGCGCTCGCCTGGCATTCGAGCTTGCAGTAGCTGAGCTGTGCCTCGGGAGCACAGAATGGATGCGTGCTTGCCGAAATGGTCGAAGTGGGCGTGTGAAATGAAGGCTCTGGAAACGGGTTTTCGGGCATCGAGATTCCAGTCGATGTCCGGGAGGTAGATCCCGTTACGCTGCTCGACTTTCCAACTCATCGCGGGGCGCTAGATCCCTTTACGATCGAGGCTGATTCGTCCTGGACCGATGAATACAAGGGAGAGCAATGCCAGGCTGATTTGGAAATGGAAGAGGAGAGAGATGTCAAATCCGTTGGTGTGCTGCATCAGGTTTGCGATCGCGAAACCCGTGATAATCGTCAACAGGAGGGCAATGCCGCGCGTCAGAATGCCGAGAACCAAAAACACCCCACCGACTGCTTGGATGACTGCGGAAGCGAGACCGAAAAAGAGATGGAAGCCGGTGATGCCGATTAAGCCAACGGCTCCGCCAATCCGTTCGTAGCTATCGGTTCCGCCAACGAGTAGCGGAAAGCCATGGAAGGCTATGAGCACTCCTGTCCCCAAACGAAGAAAGAGCACTCCTAGAAAATCGAATTTGCTTAAACCTGCTAGCGATAATTTCATATCCGAGGAAGATCGGTTGCTTGGAAACCTAAGGGAAGGAATCGGGTAAGCGCAATGGATTATAATGCAAAAGCACAGCAAACTAAGTTGAGCCCGGGAGCCAACCTTTGGCCACGGCATCGCGAATGAGATCGTCGGTGTATGTCCAAAGCGAGACGCTGCCATCTTCGATCTGTCGATTGACCTTCCGTACTTGTTCGGCGGTAACATCGTGCTCGTTCCAGGTTTTGCCTTCGGCTAGGTGATTGAGCATCATAGGGTGGAGGCGATCGATAGCCTTGGCGAATTGGGCCTCGTTAGAGGCTTCCGTTTCGAATTCGATCCAAAGATCGTGAAAGGCTTGTCTTTGGTCGTCGGGCAGAAGGCCGAAGAGTCGGGTGGCTGCTTTGGTTTCGCGCTGCGCTTGGGATTTTTTGGATTCTTCGTCGTAGATGTACGTGTCGCCGGCATCTATTTCGACGATGTCGTGGATAATGACCATCTTGAGGACTTTCAGCGTATCAAGGTCCTCGAAATTCGAATGCTCGGCGAGCAGGAGAACCATCAAGCAAAGGTGCCAGGAATGTTCGGCATCGTTTTCGCGTCGCGATTGATCACTGAGATAGGATTGGCGAAAGACGTGCTTTAATTTGTCGGCTTCGGCGATGAAGTCCATTTGCTGACGGAGGCGTTCGGGGATCGATTCCATGGCCATCTATTCTCGGTGCCGCGTGTCGAGGGTGATGGTAACTGGGCCGTCGTTGACGAGGGACACTTGCATGTTTGCGGCGAAAACACCGGTTTTGACTGGACGATCTAATGCTTTCTCTAGGCCTTCTACTGCACGAAGGTAGTAGTCGTTTCCTTTTTGAGGATCGGCGGCGTCGTTGAAAGAGGGTCGATTACCTTTCTTAGTCGAGGCGATCAAAGTAAACTGGCTGATGACTAAGGCTTCGCCTTGAATGGTGTCTAGATCCGAATTGATGAGGCCATTCTCATCTTCGAAAATACGCATGTTAGCAATTTTCCGAACCATCCATTCGATATCGGAATCAGTATCCTCTTTGTGGATTCCAACGAAAACGAGGAGGCCGTGACCGATTGAGGTCCGCACGTTTCCGTCGATGCTGACGGAAGCGCTTTTTGCGCGTTGGACGACCGCTTTCATTGATATAAATAAAAGGCCGCCACATTGAGGTGGCGGCTAGAGTGTTATTCGACTTCCGGCTCGACCTCGGCTTCGTAGTCGACGCCGTCGACTCCAAATCCGAAGAGACGGAGAAACTCTTGTTGGTAGCCTACGAAATCGGTCATTTCATCGACTGTATCGGTTTCGATTTTCGGCCAAATATCGCCTACCGCGCTTTGGATTGCTTCGCCCATTTCCCAGTCGTCCATACGGATGAGTCCGAGTTCGTCGACCGGTACTTCGCTGCCATTATAAAGCCGGTCTCTGAAGAGGCGGCTCATTTGCTCGGTGCAACCTTCGTGGCCACCGCGTTCCTTCATGATCTTGAAGAGAATCGTTATGTAAAGATTGACTCCGGGGATTGCCGAACTGGCTTGAGTGACGACTGCTTTGTTGACTGCAATGTGGGCAGCACCATCGATGGAATTAAGCGTTTGGTTGATGGCTTTCTTAGCACGTCGCAGATCAAGCTTGGCGCGACCGATCGTGCCTTCCTTATATATGGGCCAGGTTATTTTCGGTCCGATGTAGTCGTAGGCTACGGTCTTGCATCCGTCGGCAAGCAGGTCGGCATTCTTGAGAGCTTGTATCCACAGCTCCCAGTCTTCGCCACCCATGACTTTTACGGTGTTACGAATATCTTCGTCGGTCGCTGCTTCGAGTTCCGCCATTTGGATGGTTTTCTTGTCCGTATCCAAATATTTGTTGGAGTAGTTCGAGCCGATCGGCTTGAGTGTGGAACGGTAGACTTCTCCGGTTTCCGGGTCGGCGCGGCGTGGGGCGGCCAGCGAGTAGATTACCAAATCAATCTTGCCCATGTCGGCTTTGATCCGATCGATCGCTTGGACCTTGATGTCGTTAGAGAAGGCGTCGCCGTTTATGCTGCTCGCATAGAGTCCGGCGGCCTTGGCTTGTTTTTCGAATGCGACCGAGTTGTACCATCCGGGGGATGCGGTGCGTCCTCGTTCTGAGGGACGCTCGAAAAATACGCCGAGAGTATTGGCTCCGCATCCAAATGCCGCGGCGATTCGGGATGAGAGGCCGTAGCCGGTCGATGCTCCGAGAATGAGCACGTTTTTAGGGCCGCCTTCGATGGTGGCCTGGGTATTAACGTAGTCGATCTGTTCTTGAACATTCACGGCACAGCCGGTGGGATGTGCAGTAACGCAGACGAAACCTCTAACTTTGGGACGGATAATCATACTATTTTAAAAAAATCGGGCTATTTCAATTAGCGTGAATCGCATTTGGGCACTTGTAGAAGGGATCATTTGTGCGATTTTGGGAGATTATTCCAGAATAAACCTCGGGCGTTCGCAATCAGCTGAGTCTAAGTAGCGTTCTGATAAAGGCTGGAGAACTAGAATAACGCGAGTCCGATCAGTCCAAGCAGAATGAGAAGGGCTACTACTGCTAGGACCTTTTTTTCCTGTTTCGTGGTGTTAAAGAGCATCAGTATTGAGTGGATTAGCGGCGGTTGAGGTGCTAGAGATTGAATTTTTATGGATATGCACGTTTTCAAATCGATGCTCAAGCTTATCGCAGTTTTGTGGATAGTGCTTCCCGCCGCTGCGTTGGGACAGGTTTTCCAGGAGGGTCCGGTTGATACGGATCAGGCGATCGCCGAATTAGTAGCGGATGTGTCGGCGATTCGGCCGGGGCAGACTTTTGACGTGGCGCTGAGGATTAAGCTGGATCCGCATTGGCACGCTTATTGGAAGAATCCAGGCGATGCGGGGCTAGCTCCTAAAATCGATTGGGTATTGCCGGATGGTTTTGTTGCGGGCGAGTTGGAGTTTCCGGTTCCGGAACGGATCGCGACACCCCCGGATTTTGTTTCTTACGGTTATGAAGGGGAAGTGTTTTTTTTGACCCAGGTGACGGTGCCTAAGGATTTTGCGGTCGGACAAATTATTGCGCTCAATGCGAAGGCGAGCTGGTTGGTGTGCGAAAATATGTGCATCCCGGGTACCGCGGACTTGGCTTTGAAATTGCCGGTCACTGAAACCGGCGAGAGTTTGGCCTTATCGCCTTGGGCTGACGATTTGGCGAATGCTCGGGAGGAATTGCCGCGTTTGATGGAGGCGGCGACGCTGGATTTCGAAGTTTTGGAGACAACTGTGACTGCGAGCATCGATTGGGATGGTTTTGCGGGAATGGGAACGGATGGCTTGTATTTCTATGTGGAAGCCGAGGGGTTGGTGAACTCGGCCGCTAAGCAGAGTTTCGTTTTGAGTGATTCGTCGCTTATCGTATCGATGGAGAAATCGGAGTGGTTCGAGGGAGAAGTCGATCGACTGAAGGGGCTGCTTGTTAGCGTTGCTGGGTTCGAGGCCGCGGGAGGGGTGCATTCGGTTGCGCTGGATTCAGCGGCGAAGCCGACGGGAGAAGCGTCAACACTTGCGGTTGGCGGAAACGCATCTGTGGAAATGACGTTCTTCTTGTCGCTCATGTTTGCATTTCTAGGAGGAGTGATTCTGAATTTGATGCCGTGTGTGTTTCCTGTTTTATCGATAAAGATATTGGGATTCGTTCAACTGTCAGGTGAGAATCCACGAAAGACTCAAGCTCATGGGGTGGCATTTGCGGCTGGAGTATTGCTTTCTTTTTGGGCTTTGGCGGGAGCGTTGATCGTGCTACGGGCAGGTGGAGAGAGTTTAGGTTGGGGCTTTCAAATGCAGTCGCCGGGTTTCGTCGGAGTTCTATTGCTAATAATGTTTGTGTTTGGCCTTAATCTGGCAGGGGTTTTCGAAATGGGGACTTCGGCTATTGGTTTGGCTGGCAAGGTAACGGGCGATGGATACGGGAGCTCTTTTTTTACGGGAGTGTTTGCTACCGCGGTAGCAACTCCGTGCACGGGACCTTTTATGGGAGCCGCGATTGGATATGCTCTTAATCTTCCGGTGTTGGAAATTATGACTGTGTTCACATTCCTGGCTCTTGGAATGGCGGCTCCTTATCTTATTCTATCGTCGTTTCCGAAGCTAATCGATCGTTTGCCTCGGCCGGGCCCGTGGATGGAGACGTTTAAGCAAGTGATGTCCTTTCCTATGTTCGCAACCTGCATCTGGCTCATTTGGCTGATGGGAGCCCACGTGGGTAACGATGGGTTGATACTCGTTTTGGGCGGTTTGCTTGTGGTTGCGATTGCGGCCTGGGTTTACGGTCGCTGGGCAACGCCGATCAAGAGCGTCGGAACGCGGCGAATGGCTGCGTTTATCGCGTTGGTTATTGCTAGTTTCGGAGTGTGGATGTTGATACCGAGCGAAGAAACAACTTCAGCGGTCGCATCCGAAGCGAGTGGCGTTCCCGATAAGTACGGAGTGACTTGGGAGGACTTTTCTCCTGAATTCGTGGCTGCGGCTCGAGCAGAAGGTAAACCGGTTTTTATCGATTTTACAGCTAAGTGGTGCCTGACTTGTAAGGCCAATAAGGCGGTGGTTTTCGCCTCGGACGAGGTGAAGCGACGGTTTGAGGAACTCGGGGTCGTGATGGTCCGCGGCGATTGGACTAAGCGCAACCCAATGATCACTGAAGCCCTGGAATCATTCGGGCGCTCGGGTGTACCGCTCTATATATTGTACGATGGCAATCTAACGTCTTCGCCTCAATTGTTGCCTGAACTCCTCAATCCCGGCATTGTTCTCGAGGCGCTTGATAAGACCGAAAGCAATTCGGTCGCTTCGCGATAGCGGTTAGTACTAATACTGTCGTCTGAGGTTGCTTGGCAGGATGCCGAGTTCCTCGCGGTATTTAGCGACGGTGCGTCGGGCGATTTTGATGTCCCGCTCTTTTAGTTGAGCAACGATTCCTTGGTCGCTCAATGGCTTGGCGGTATTTTCGACGGACACGAGTTGTTGGATCATGTCTTTGACGCTGGTATTGGAAATAGATTCTCCGTCGCCGCCTTGGTAGCCGGGAGTGAAGAAAAACTTCATGTCGAAGATGCCGTGCGGGGTTTGAATGTATTTGTTCGCGATGGCACGGCTGACTGTCGTTTCGTGCACGCCGACGGTGTCCGCAACTTGAGTCATCGTGCAAGGGCGAAGCTTGGCCACGCCTTCTTCGAGAAAGTCGGTTTGGAGTTTTACGATCTCGTTTGCGATGCGCTCGATCGTTTGTTGGCGCTGCTCGATGGAGCTGATGAGAAATTTGCCGGAGCGCATTTTCTCTTGGATGTATTCTTTTTCCTTTCGCGACAGGTGGCCTTTGGAAATCATTTCCTTGTAGGAGGTGCTGATTCGCAGTCTGGGAATGTAATCGCTGTTGAGCGTGACCTTCCACTTACCCTCGTCGTATTCGACGACGACGTCAGGTAGCACTGAGCGGTTTGTATCTTCTGCGAACCGTCGTCCGGGCGCCGGGTCGAGTTGGGAGATTTCTTCGATGGCTGCCTGAGCGTCTTCGAGGGAGATACCCATATTCCGAGCTATGTCGGGAATTCTTCGTCGAGCCAGGAGTTTGAAGTGTTTTTCGATTATCTCGTAGGCGTCGGAATTCTTGAGACCTTGTTGATCAAGTTGCGTCATTAGGCAATCTTGGATGTCGAATGCTCCGATCCCGGTGGGGTCGAAGGATTTGAGCATTTTGTGCGCGGATTGCATCTCGCCGAGCGAGAGTCCGGAAACCAATGCGAGATCGGAAAGAGGCGTATTGAGGAAGCCGCTATTGTTCAAGCTACCGACGAGGTATTCTATCGCTGTTCGCTGAGGCTCGGATATATCCGAAAGGGAGGCTTGCGAAAGAAGGTGTTCTTGAAGGGAGGTTTCGGTGGTGAGAGAATTGAAGAAATGCTCGCGTTTTTCGCCGTCTTCGCTCGTGAAGCTTTGGGTGCCGCCGGCTTCCGAAAAGTGGTCGCGCCAATCTTGGTCGAGTTTGCTTAGAATCTCGAATGTTTCATCGAAGCGAAGCTCGTCGTTCTCGGAGCCGTTCGATTCGCTAGGAGCTTCGGAATCGGAGTTTTCATTTGCTGGCTCGTCTAGGCTCATTCCCTCCATTGGCAATTCCTCGAGCGATGGATTGGTCTGGAGCTCTTCCAGTATAGTGGTGTGGAGGTCTTGAGCAGCGACTTGAAGAATTTTGAGGGAATGGCGTAGCTGTGGAGCAAGGACTTGAGACTGCGTCTGCTTTTGTCTCAGTTCTTGGTTGAATCCTTGTGCTGCCATTATGCGGGAATCTTAATCTTTTCTCGATACAAGTGGTTATCGGTGGTGAGTGAAGGTGGAAAAATTGTGTATTGCAAGTCGCTTGAGGGTAATTAGCGCGATTTATGCTGTATCGAATTTAAGGTCCTAGTCTTGAGTGTTCAATCCCTTGACATAGGGCACTGAATATTACATCGACAGTGAGATGATAACGCTTACTGAAAACGCGGCATTAAAGGTGAAAAGCCTCCAGGAGGAGAATGGCGAAGACGGCAAATCGCTTCGTATCTTCGTTGAATCCGGAGGATGCTCGGGTTTTCAGTATGGAATGTCCTTCGATGAAAAAAAGGAGGGTGATAAAGCGTTGGAGAGTGCTGGCGTTTCGTTTTTGATGGACGATGTCAGTATCGCTTACATGGAAGGCAGCGAGATTGATTTCGACGATGGCCTGCAGGGTAAAGGATTCGAAATCAAGAATCCGAACGCCGAGAGTACTTGTGGCTGCGGAAAATCGTTTAACTAAACTCGCTTACGCGTGACAGGAATGCAGATCGTGCTTTGGTGCATCGGTCGGTTGCCGAGATGGAAAGACGGCTATTTTCGGTTTAAGCGACAGTCTCTTAGGTTTTGCCGATGTGTAGAGCTACACTGCCGAGGGCCATGGGAATAGCGATAATATCGCGGAAACCGGCGTTCTTGAGCTCTTGAGTGATACCTGCGTGGTCGGGGAAGGATTCGATCGAGTCGCTCAAGTATTGATAGGCAGCGAAGTCTCCGGTAACGATGTTGGCGAGAACGGGGAGTAGGCGCTTCAAATAGAAGTAGTAGAAAGGGCGGTAGAGAGGGTGAGGTTGGGAGAATTCGAGTATGAAGAGATGACCGGATCCGGCTTTGAGAACACGCTTCATTTCGAGCAGGCCTTTGTGGCGATTTTCGAGGTTTCGATAGCCGAATGAAATGGTTATGGCGTCCGCCGTCTCGGTTTTGAGGGGGAGGTCGAGGACGTCGCCAATTCCGAATTGGATATCGGAACGATCGAGAGCGTCTTGCTTACGCTTGGCTTCTACGATCATGGGGCCGCAGAAATCGAGCCCTTGGATGGTTGTGCTCTGCGGAAGGCCTTCGCGAAGGGCGAAAGCGACGTCGCCGCTTCCAGTCGCCAGGTCTATTACGGTTTTCGGTGATCGATAGTAGACTTCGTCAACGAGACGATTGCGCCATATTCGATCGATGCCGAAGCTGAGCATGCGGTTGGCTACATCGTATCGCGATGCGATGCGAGCGAACATCGAATTCACTTTTGAAGCGTCGGGCATGAGAAACGTGGCTTAGGATTCTTTATTCTCGTTGGGCCGGTAGCTTTTGACCACCCAGTCGGAGAGTTCCTTTTCCGCGTTCTTTACTGCGGATTCGGTGATTGGAAATATCGTTTGGCCTGTGTTGCGGGAAATGAGAGTTAGGCCGTGGTGGAAATCGCGGAATTTTTGTTCGCAGAGAGCACGGATCGTTTTGTCTAGATCGAGGCTTTCTTTGACCAGGGCAATCGCCGCGTCGTCGTCGAAGTTGAGAGTGAATCCGTATTGAGCTTCGAAGCGCCGAGTGTATGTGGTGACCTCCTTTAGGAGTACAGAGCGTTGCTCGGAAATGTTTTCGCGCAGCAATTGTTTGAGATCGCTTGCCGGATCATCGACGGTGCTTTCCTTGAGTTCGAATCGCTTGATGCCGGTGGAGGGGAGTTCGAATTTGTAGTCTCGTAATACGCGTTCGAGAATAGTCATAAGACCGCGAGCTCCGATCTTTTCTTTGTGAGCTTTTTTTGAAATGCTCTGTAGGGCTCCTTTGGTTACATCGAATTTGATGTTGTATCCGTCGAAGTCGGCCAGATATTGGGCGAGGATACTGCCTTCCGAGGAAGTAAGGATTTGCAGTAGATCGTCGGGGAGCAAGTGCTGGCAGGCTACGCGAACGGGTAGGCGGCCGATGAATTCAGGCTCGAATCCGTAGTCGATGAAGTCTCGAGTTTCGACTTTGCTGAGGAACTCGTCGCCGTCTTCCTCCTTGTTCGAGCGAGGAGCCCCGAATCCTAGGGGCGAGGTTGTGAGGCGTTTCTTGACGGATTCGCCGAGTTTGCCGAAGGCGCCGCTGACGATGAAGAGGATGTGGCGGGTGTTTAGCGTTTTTTTGCGAGCTTTACCGGATTGCTGAAAATCCATCATGGCTTGCATTTGGCCGAGGAGGTCAGTTTGGCTCTGGAGGTTGACGTCGGTTTCCTCCATTAGCTTGAGCAAATTTATCTGTACCCCTCTTCCGGATACGTCTTTCCCGCCTTCGGTTTTGTTGGCGATTTTGTCGATTTCATCGATGTAGATAATTCCGTATTGAGCGAGTTTTTCGTCGCCATTGGCGTTTTTGACTAGGTCGCGAACAAGGTCGTCGACATCGCCGCCAACGTAGCCGGTTTCGGAAAACTTCGTGGCGTCGGCTTTTACGAAAGGGACGCCAATCAGTTTCGCAACGTTTCGCATCAAATAGGTTTTCCCGACCCCTGTCGGTCCGAGGACTATAATGTTTTGCTTGGCATAGTCGCGGTCTTTGATTTCCGGATTTTCAAGGCAGCGGCGGACATGGTTGTAATGATCGCAGATCGCGACGGAAATGACTTTCTTGGCTTCGCGTTGTTGGATGACGAATCGGTCGAGGTAGTCGCGGATTTCTTTTGGTTTGAGGTTGAATCCTTGTATGCTACGCAAAATTTCCGCTCGTTCGTCGTCGTCTTCGGCAGGATCCTCCGGGTCGGGAGAACCGGTTTTGGCCGTGGCTCCGCTTTCGGGGTTAACCCCGCCGCCCATAGGGAAAAAGGCATTTCCATGGTTAAAAACCTGATCCAGATTCTTCTTCAGCTCTTCCATAGGGTCTTTCGGCTCCTTCTCTTGGCTCATAGGCGTGGGAAATTGCATGGCTTTGAGGTTGACGCAACCTAAAGTGTGAAAGTAAGTTAGCAATGATTCTACACCGATAACATCCTTACCAGTTCCCCTCATGTCCAATAATCTCACAAAGCGCGACATCGTCCTAAAGATTTTCGAAAAGACGAAAGATGTTCCCCAGAGCAAAATCCAAGAAACGGTACAGATGACTCTTGATATCGTATTGGACGCGTTGGCGGAAGGCAGAAACGTAGAATTACGCAATTTTGGCGTATTCGAAGTGCAGAAGCGCAAGGCGCGTGTCGGCCGCAATCCAAACCGACCGGAGACCGACGTTGTGATTCCGACGCGAGCGGTGGTCAAGTTCAAGGCGGGCAAAGTGCTCAAGGCCAAGATTAAGGATATCAATTTGGAAACGCTGTAGGCGGATCTCTGAAAGACTTCCTCAAGAGAGCTCGAATCCTTGACACACGGAACAGGCGGCATATGCCGCCTTTTTTGTTAGCGAAACACGATGTCGAATTTTAAATCACTGCCTGGCTTCCGCGAGTTCTATCCGGAGGCATTTGCGGAGCGCCGCTTTCTTTTTCAAGTATGGCGTCAAGTTGCCCGCCGTTTTGGCTTTCAGGAGTTCGATGGACCGGTTCTCGAGTCCCTCGAATTGTTCAAGGCCAAGTCGGGCGACGAAATCGAGTCACAGCTTTTTTGTTTCGAGGACAAGGGCGGTCGCGAGATTTCGCTGCGGCCGGAGCTGACTCCAACGTTGGCCCGCATGGTGGCCGCTAAGGGGAATGCGTTAAAGCGTCCGATAAAATGGTTCAGCATTGGCGACAATTTTCGCTACGAGCGAATGCAGAAAGGGCGTTTACGCTGTTTTACTCAGCTCAATGCGGATATTTTGGGCGAAGCAGGTCCGGCGGCGGAATTAGAATTGATATCGCTTTTGATCCAGCTGATCCAGGGATTTGGTCTGGGAAAGGAAGACTTTTTCATTCGGCTGAGCGACCGGAATTTGTGGATGCTTTATTTGGAGGCTCAAGGTTTTGAATCGGAAACTTCGAAAATCTTGGAGATCGTGGATAAGTGGGAACGCATGCCTGATGAAGTTGCTTGCGAGAAGCTATCGGCGATTGCTGGAGACCGGGGCGAGGCGTTGCAGGCTTCGATCGGCGGGTTTTTGAAAGTGAGCAATCTGGCGGAACTTTCGAATGCTTTTAAGACTGTTTCAGGAGGAGCGGACATGGGCGAGGCGTTGCAGGCGCGGATTGACGATTGGTCGACGTTACTGGATGGTTTCGACGCTATGGGATTGTCGGGTTTTGTGGAAATGGATCTGAGTATCGTTCGAGGTTTGGCGTATTATACGGGTTTCGTGTTCGAGGCTTTTGATCGGGCTAAGTCGAACCGGGCAATCGCGGGAGGCGGGCGTTACAATAATCTAATCAAAAAAATGGGCGGTCCGGATATGCCGGCGGTCGGCTTCGGAATGGGGGATGTCGTTTTGGCTGATGTTTTGAAGGAGCGAGGTATTATGCCGAAGTTTGTCGATACGATAGATGCCTACATGGTTATTGGCGGTGAAGCGGAGAGAGCAGTTGCTTTGGCTGATGTGAATGCGTTGCGGCAGTCAGGGTTTTCAGTGGACTACCCGTTAAAAACGTCGGGATTTGGGAAGCAGTTCAAGATGGCAAGCGCTTCTGGGGCACGCGTGGCGTTGATCTATGGTTCGGAAGAATTGGAGAAGGGCGTAGTCAAGCTGCGCGACATGACCGATCGGAGCGAAGAGGAAGTGCCTCGGGAGCGCTTGATTTTGGCTCTGCACGATCGACTGAGGTAGGCTTTTGGGGATGCAAAGGGATCGAACCAAAGTTATAAATCCGTTTAATGGGGTTTTGGCCTTGGTCGTTGGTTGTGTCATCTTTTTCGTTATATTCGGACGACAGGCAGCTGAGCGGATGTTTTTTCAACCGCCTTCGACGATTTACGAGCTAGACGAGTCGTTTCTAACCGTCGAGTCGGAGGTTGGCGTGAAGGTGAATGTATTTTGGGCTGAGGGTTCGGGGGATGGGTGGACGGTATTCTATTTTTATGGGAGTGATGAGGATATTGGTTTGGCGATGCCTCGTTTGCGTTCCTACCAGCTCAAAGGCTTCAATGTCGTTTGCTTCGATTATCGCGGTTACGGCCATACGGCGGGGAAGCCGTCCGAGCCGGTCTTGTATAGCGACGCGGAAGCGGTCTACGATTATATCATAGAAGCAAAGGGAGTTCCGGAATCGAAGATTACCCTACACGGTCGTTCGCTTGGCGCGGCTTTGGCGATCGAGTTGGCAACACGTCGTTCTCCGGCTCGATTGATCGTCGAGTCGACTTTTCGAAGCGCCTACAGGGCGGTTTTGCCATTGAATTGGGTTCCGGGGGATTCGTTTGAGAATGAGAAAAAAGCGGAAAAGACGAACTGTCCGGTTCTATTGATCCATGGGGATGAGGATGCGATGTTCGATGTGGGGAATAGTTTGGTTCTTCAGGAGGCGTTCGGAGAGGATCGAGCCATGCTTTATCGGGTAGCCGGGGCGGGGCATCGAAATGTCGCCGAACAGAGCGGCGTGGCTTATTGGAGAACCGTTGAGCAGTTCATTCGCGGGCCTAAATAGGGGGGGGTAGCCTGACTTTTAAGCGGGTGGGCTATGGCACCATTCGCTATTGCTTTTTATGTGGCATCACCTTTTATGGGGCCTCTTTTTTTAGATGAAGATCCTAGTAGCCGACAAAATCTCTTCCACCGGAGTAGACTTTCTCAAAAGCCAAGATGGCTTTGAGGTAATCGAAATCTTTGACCTGCCCAAAGACGAGCGGGCGGTAAAGCTCATGGAGCATGCGCCAGAGATGTCAGGGATTATCGTTAGAAGCGATTCTCGAATTACCAAGGAAGTGCTCGAAAACGCGCCGAAGCTCAAGGCTGTTGGTCGTGCGGGCGTTGGTGTCGATAATATCGATATTCCTGCGGCGACGGATCACGGTGTCGTTGTAATGAACACGCCGGGTGGCAATACGATTGCTACGGCTGAATTGACCTTCACGCATATGCTTTGCGGGGCCCGCCCGGTTCCTCAAGCGGCTGCGTCAATGGCCGCGGGACGGTGGGATCGGAAGGTCCTTGGAGGCAGTGAGTTGCTGAATAAAACTCTCGGCGTATGCGGCATGGGTCGCATCGGTGCGGAAGTGGCGAAGCGAGCGAAAGTTTTTGGAATGTCGATTGTGGCCTACGATCCTTTCTTGACGGAAGCTCGTGCGGAGGCGATGGGTATCGAACAAGTAGAGCTCGAAACGCTTTTCGAACTTTCGGATTATATTACCGTTCACATGCCTTTGACCGATCAGACTAAGTACATGATCGACGAGGCGGCTTTCGCTAAGATGAAGGCCGGGGTTCGTATCTTCAATTGTGCTCGCGGCGGCATTATAAAGGAGTCGGCTTTGCTGGAGGCCTTGAATAGCGGTAAAGTGGCGACTGCCGGATTAGATGTTTACGAATCTGAGCCTCCTGCAGAGGATCACCCCCTGCGCAGTCACCCGAAGGTGAATTTGACGCCACATTTGGGCGCTTCGACCCAGGAAGCGCAAGAAAGCGTGGGTATCGAAATAGCGGAAGCGATAGCGGATGCGGTCCGCGATGGCGAGATTCGCAACGCAATTAATATGCCGGCTTTGGATGCAACGACTCTGGGGAAAGTCGGTCCTTACTTGGACCTTTGCTCGAAGCTGGGTACTTTTGTTCAGCAACTGGCGTTGGATAAGATCGAGAGCGTGAAGATCACGTATCTCGGAAAAATTGTCGATCTCGATGCGAACTCGCTCACGCGAGGCGTTTTGAAGGGGTTTCTTCAGAATATTTCAGGAAGCAACGTGAACTTCGTCAATGCGATGGTGTTGATCGAGCGTTTGGGCATTGGAGTAGAAGTTTCGAGTTCGAATGCGGAAACCGATTACACGGAACTGATTCGCGTTGAAGCGAAATGCAGCAATGGTGAATCCGTATCGGCGGAAGGCACCTTGATGGGAAAGGGCAATACACCTCGTATTGTAACCATCAATGATCGCGAAGTGGAAGTGGACCCTTGTGGCTATCTGTTGATCATCGCTAACAGCGACGAGCTGGGAATAGTAGGTCAACTAGGCTCGATTATCGGCAAGGCGGGCGTGAATATCGCATCGATGTCTTTGAGTCGAAACGAAGTCGGCGGCATTGCTTTGAACGTCGCCGGGCTTGATAGCGCGTTGGACGATGCAGCGATGAAGGAAATCCTGTCGGTGAACGCTATCACTCAGGCTAAATTGGTGCACCTGGAGTGCTGATCTGAATACACATGTCTTTTGACGTCATAGCGGGATCGCTTTCAGCAGGATTGGGTTACCTTATTGGTTCTTTGTCGTTCGGCTACTGGATCGCGAAGGCCAATGGAGTCGACATTTTCGCAGTAGGTAGCAAGAGCCCTGGAGCGACTAATGTGAAGCGGTCGGTCGGCAAGGCTGCTGGGAACTGGGTGTTTGCTCTCGATTTCCTGAAAGGCTTGGTCGCAACGGGTTGGCCTATTTTAATGTATTCGAATACTGGTTATTCGGATGCGTATGGCTTGATTGGCCTTTTCACTGCCGTGATTGGGCATTCGTTTTCGCTTTTCACTGGGTTTCGCGGCGGCAAGGGAGTGGCCGCTATGCTCGGGGGTGTCGTGGCTTTGATGCCGATAGCGGCGTTTCTCGGAATGGGTGTTTGGCTAGTCGTGTTTTACTCGACGCGTTACGTGTCGGTGGCTTCGATCATTATGGCGATCAGCTTACCGGTATCGAATTATTTTTTGGATACGAGTAGCGCTCGGCAATGGGTGCCTGTTGCGTTGGCTCTCGTTGTGGTGTTAAGGCATAAGTCGAATATTAGCCGCCTGTTAAGGGGCGAAGAAAATCGTTTCGAAAAGAAGCAGGACGATTTGAGGGATTCAGAATGAGCGAACGAATCATAAAGGTCGGTCTTTGCGGATTTGGAGTTGTTGGACAGGGCGTTTTCGATCACCTGGAGAGGAAACGATCGGTTTTGAGCGAACAACTCGGAGCTGATATAATTGTATCCAGAATCGCGGTACGAACCCCAGGAAAAGCGCGGGATATCGAAGTGGATGCTTCAATTGTGACGGATGATCCTCTCGCTGTAGCGATGGATCCGGAAGTTGATGTAGTTTGCGAATTGATGGGCGGAACGGGCCGTGCTCGCGAGGTGGTTCTCGCTGGATTGAAGGCAAGTAAGATCGTTATAACTGCCAATAAAGCACTGCTGTGCGATTTTGGCGAAGAATTGCTTTCGGTTGCCCGTGAGCACGGGGGGCACTTGCTTTTCGAAGCGAGCGTTGCCGGCGGAATTCCGGTTATTAAGGCGATTCGGGAGGGCCTGGTTATCAACGATTTTTCAAGTATTTACGGGATTCTAAACGGGACCTGCAATTACATTTTGACTCGGATGACGAACGAAGGATTGAGCTATCCTGAGATTCTTGTGGAAGCGAAGGCTCTGGGGTACGCGGAAGCCGATGAAGCCTTGGATGTTGACGGAATTGACGCGGCCCATAAAGCGGTTGTACTAGCCTATCTTGCTCATGGGAAGTGGGTGGATTTCAAAGAAGTCCGTTTGCAGGGAATTACAGAGGTTTCGCAGGAAGATATTCAGTTCGCGAAGAACAATGGCTACGCGATTAAGCTAATCGCAGTGATTGATCGTGCGGCCAAAGGAAGTATCTTACGCGTATCCGTATTGCCGACACTTGTATCGACTCAATGCTCCTTGGGACGAGTGGATGGTGTTTTCAATGCTATTTCGGTACATGGCGATGTGGTTGGGGAAACGGTTTACATCGGTCCGGGAGCGGGTCGAGATGCGACGGCAAGTGCGGTGATTTCCGATGTTGTCGATGCGGTTAAACTTTTGATATTCGGCGGGCCAGAAGGGCGTTTTCCGTTTTTAGATCCGGCACCGCGAAATGGTTCTTCAATCACTATTGCGAGGGCTGAGGATATCGAATCGCGCTATTATCTGCGATTGGTCGTTCTGGATCAACCAGGAGTTATGGCGCAGATTTCGTCGATTCTCGCCTCGCACGAAGTGAGCTTAGCGAGCGTATCGCAAAAAGAGGTTGGAGAGAACGCGGAGCGGGTTTCGTTAATAATCACGACGCATGTGACCACGGAAAATGCTATTGTAAATGCAGTTGCGAGTTTGACGGAATTGGAGAGCGTGGAAGAGAAGCCGTTTTACATGCCGATCGGCAACTTTGCTTGATAAGGAGATTTCGACTGAGATGGCGCGTATCGTAAAAAAGTTTGGTGGTACATCCGTAGGCGATGTAGATCGTATCCAGAATGTGGCTCGGGTTATTAAGGCTGAGTACGATAACGGTAATGAGGTTGTGGTTGTCGTTTCGGCTCGCTCGGGTGTGACTAACCAATTGATTGCGCGGGCGAAGGCAATCAACCCGAACCCGGCTGATCGCGAAATGGATATGCTGCTTGTCGCGGGGGAGCAGGAGACAATCGCATTGACGGCGATGGCTTTGCATGCCTTGGGCGTTGACGCGGTATCGATGACTGGCGCGATGGCGGGTATCAAAACGGATCCCTATCATACGCGGGCTCGTATCGTGAGGATGGAGTGTCAGCAATTGATTGAGTATCTTGAGAAAAAGCGCGTGGTTATCGTGGCGGGTTTTCAAGGAGCTAACGAACTGGGTCAAATCACAACACTTGGAAGGGGTGGTTCGGATTTGTCGGCTATCGCTCTGGCCAAGGGAGTAGACGCGGATCTTTGTCAGATCTACACGGATGTCGATGGTGTCTACACGGCAGATCCGCGTATCGTTCCGAAGGCTCGCAAGATTCAGGAAATCAGTTACGAAGAAATGCTCGAGCTCGCGAGTTTGGGAACGAAGGTTATGCAGGCGCGTTCGGTAGAGTTTTCAAACAAGTACAATGTCCCATTTGAAGTCAGATCCAGTTTTAACAACAACCCAGGCACAATCGTGAAAGAGGAAGTCAGTTCAATGGAAGATGTCGTGGTTCGCGGTATCGCTCTCGATAAGAACCAGGCAAAGGTGATCATCACTAACATTCCTGATAAGCCAGGCTCGGCGGCGAAGGTGTTTCAGGGGATTTCCGATGCGAATGTGGTCGTGGATATGATCGTCCAGAATATCGGACGCAATGGCGTTGCGAATATGACGTTTACAGTGCCGCAAGACGACATGGATCGCGCTTCTAAAGCGGTTGAAGAGATTCTCGCAGAATTGGGCGGTGGCGAAGTGACCCTTGTTGGCGATGTTGCTAAATTGTCTGTAGTGGGCGTTGGAATGCGTAGCCACTCGGGAGTTGCCGGTCAGCTTTTCGCTGCTTTGAGCGAAGCGAAAACGAACATCCAATTGATCAGCACATCCGAGATTAAGATCTCAGTTGTCATCGCTGAAGGTGATGCCGAAGAAGCCACACGCGTTGTGCACACGGCATTCGGTTTGGATAGGGTCGATTAATTTTACGTTCCATGAATTTCGTAAGTACTCGTGGCCAGACGAACCCGCACTCGTTTTCGGAAGCGGTGAAAGTTGGATTGGCTCCGGATGGAGGGCTCTTCGTTCCCGAATCGCTACCCGATTTATCGGGTGAGCTGGATTCGTGGAAGGGTAAAAACTACCCGGATTTATGCACTGCATTTTTCCGCCATTTCGCGACGGATATTCCGACGGATGAATTGAAGACTCTTATCGTCGACGCGTATTTGCGTTTCGATCACGCTCAGCATGCCCCGCTGGTGAAACTAGACGAGAAGATTGACATCTTGGAATTGTTTCACGGGCCAACCCTCGCGTTCAAAGATTTCGCTTTGCAATTGCTTGGAAAATTCTACGAGCGACAAGTGATTCTTTCTGGCGAGTCGATTAACGTGCTAGGCGCGACTTCGGGCGATACGGGTGCCGCTGCGATAAGCGGACTTCTTGGAAAACCGGGAGTTAATATTTTCATTCTGTATCCGGATGGTCGTGTTTCGCCGCTTCAAGAACGGCAAATGACCTGTACGGAAGCGTCGAATGTTTATCCGCTTTGCGTGACTGGGAGTTTCGATGATGCTCAAGCCGCGTTGAAAGAGGTGTTTGGCGATAAGGCGTTTAGCCAGTCAGTTAGTCTCTCTGCGGTTAATTCCATTAACCTCGCCCGAGTTCTCGCTCAGTGCGTGTATTATATTTATGCTTGGTTGCAGTTGCCGGATACGAGGCGAGCGAAGACGACTTTCGTGGTCCCGACGGGTAATTTCGGAAATGTGTTGGCCGGTTGGATGGCTTCGCAAATGGGAATGAAAGTGGCGGGTTTCCGCGTGGCGACGAATCAGAATGATATTCTCGACCGTTTCTTTTCGTCAGGCGACTATTCTGTAGGAGATGTCGAACCGAGCCTTGCTCCGTCGATGGATATTCAGATCGCTTCGAACTTCGAGCGTTTCCTTTACTACACGTTGGGCGAGGATCCGTCAAAAACCCGCTCGACAATGCAAGAGATAAAGGAGCGGAAAGCCTTTTCTTGCGCGGATCCTAAGGTATTACGCTCGATGAGTAGTTCGCGTATGGGTGATACTGAGATTCGCGAAACGGTTTCAAGTGTGTATGAACGATACGGCTACATCGCTGATCCGCACACGGCATGCGGTTTCAAGGACTTGGATTCGTTGGAGCATTGCGTTATTCTTTCGACAGCGCATCCTGCGAAATTTCCGGAAGTTGTTGAGGAGGCTCTGGGTCAAGTATCGACGCATCCTATATTGGACGCATTGAAAAAGCTCGATATCGTTAAGTCCCCCCTTTTTCCTGACGCGGAATCCATCAAGGCATTCATCGTTTCGAAGCAGTAGATCAATTTAAAGTGATATAGTTATGAGTAAGGCAAAAATTTCCGTTTACGACACAACTTTGAGAGATGGCACGCAAGGCGAGGGCGTTTCGTTCTCCGTTACGGATAAGTTGCGGATTGCCGAGAAATTCGACCAATTCGGAATCGACTATATCGAAGGCGGCTGGCCTGGCTCGAATCCGCGCGATATGGCGTTTTTCGAGGAAGCGAAATCGTTGAAGCTGAAGCACGCGAAGATAGCGGCATTCGGCTCTACGCGCCGTGCAAATTTGAGTGCAAGCGAGGACCCCCAGCTGCAAACGCTTTTGGATGCGGAAACGCCGGTTGTCACGATTTTTGGAAAAACCTGGCTTTTGCATGTGACGGAAGTTCTGCGCGTGGAGCCTGAGGAGAATCTTCGCATGATCGAAGATTCCGTCCGCTTTTTGAAGGAAAACGGTCGGGAAGTTGTATACGATGCTGAGCATTTCTACGATGGGTATGCGGACAGTCCGGAATACGCATTGAAGACTCTCGAAGCCGCGGTTGCCGGTGGAGCCGATTGTTTGGCGCTTTGCGATACAAATGGTGGCATGATGGTCGGTCAACTAACGGAGATTACGAAGTCTATCGTGGAGCGTTTTCCAGATACTCAGGTAGGCGTGCATTGTCACAACGATTCGGGGGTTGGCGTTGCATTATCGCTTTCCGGTATCGAAGCTGGTGCTGTGCATGTCCAGGGAACGTTCAACGGATACGGGGAACGTGTTGGTAATGCTAATTTGACTACAATTATTCCGAATCTTTCATTGAAACTCGGGTATGAAATGAATTGTGGAAATCGTTTGGAGCATTTGCGCGGTATCTCGATGTTTCTGGCGGATCTGGCGAATTTGTCGCACGACAATAAGGCGCCGTATGTTGGCTTGTCGGCTTTCACGCATAAGGGTGGAGCCCATGCGGATGCGACTAAGAAGGTTAGTTACAGTTACGAGCACGTAGATCCAACTAAGGTTGGCAATAAACAGAGAGTGCTTGTCTCCGATATGGCGGGGCGGAGTAGTTTGTTGATGAAGGCTCAGGAGCTTGGAGTGAATATCGATCGAAATTCTCCGGAGACGAAAGCGATCATCGAAAAACTCAAAGAGCTGGAGTTCAATGGTTACGAATACGAGTCGGCGGATGCTTCGCTTCGACTGTTGCTCGATAGGTTCATGGGGAAATTCAAGCCCCATTTCGAGTTCGAGAGCTATCGAGTGATCGTTGAAAAACGGACGCCCGATGAGCCGACAACGTCAGAGGCGACTATTAAGGTAAATATAAATGGCGAGCCGCATTATACGGTTGCGGAATCTAGCGGTCCGGTTGGGGCTCTGGATAAGGCTCTGCGTATTGCTCTTTCCAAGACGTATCCGAATTTAAATGACCTTCAGTTAAAGGATTACAAGGTTCGTATTCTCGCTTCGCAATCGGGTACCGATGCCAAAACGCGAGTTTTGATAGAATCGGCTGATGGTAAAGAGCTTTGGGGTACAGTTGGAGCCAGCGACAATATTATCGAAGCGAGCTGGCAAGCGATTCGCGACTCGGTGGAGTACAAGCTTTTGCTCGATGGTCAGTGATTGATTAAAGAAGAGGCGTGACGAGTCGGCTGAGGTCCTCGGCTGTCGATCGGAGAAAGCTTCGCTTTTCGGATTCGTGGAATGGTTCTGCGTCTGCGGAGAGTTCCTGTATCCAATTTGAGATAGCCTGGATGTCGCCGTTGTCGTAGAAAAATGCGCCTAGCTCGTAGTTTACGAATAGGCTTCTCAGATCGATGTTAGCAGAACCGGTCATGGCGATGGTATTGTCTACGAGGATAGCTTTGCCGTGCAGCATTCCGGAAGTGTACAGAAGAACTTCGACTCCAGCTTCGGAGAGTTCGCGCAGGAAGGAGGCACGGGCGAGATCAGTGACAGGGTGATTCGATTTTTTAGGGATGAGAAGTTTGACGGATTTTCCGGTGCGAGCTTTGACGATGAGGGATCGCTGGATGACTTCGTCGGGAATGTAGTAGGGGGTTACGATAGCGACGTTTGTATCCGCTTCTTGGATAATGGAGAGAATCTTTTCGTAAAGCGGATCGCCTAGAGTGTCAGGCCCGCTGGCCATGATCTCGATCGTGCTGAGCTCGGGGCCTCGGTACTCTTCGACGGGTTTGATCTCTCTAGGTTGACAGTTTTTTCCGCGGCAAGCGAATGCCCAGTCGGCCTCGAAAGTGGCGGATAGCTGCATGACGGCAGGGCCTTCGATGAGGAGGCTAAGGTCTTTCCAGCGTTTGCTGGATGGGGCAGGGCCCATATATTCACTGCCTATGTTGCGGCCGCCGATGATGGCGCGTTTGTTGTCGAAGATCGCTATTTTGCGGTGATTGCGAAGGTTGGCTTTACCGAGGGAGGCGAAGGGGAGGACGGGCATGAAGCGCTCGATTTTTCCGCCGGCTTTCTCTAGCTCTAAGATGTAGAGCGTTTTTTTACCAAAGGATCCGACAGCGTCTAGAAGCAGGCGAACCTCGATCCCTTTCTTCGCTTGTAGGGAAAGCTCTCTGACTATGTGTCTGCCTATAGCGTCGTGGCTAAGGATGAATGTCGCGATTTCGATGGAAGTCCTGGCTTGTTTGATTTCGCGGACGAGAGATTCGAATGCTATGACTCCGGTTTGCTGGAATTCGGTGCGATTGCCTTTGGATATGACACCGAATGGAGAAGATCTTACGGTTCCTGAAGAGGCGTTGGGTGGAGCTATGTTAATCCGGCTTTTACGGCGAGTGAGCTTGGAGATTTTCCGTCCACCGAAGATTAGGTAAAGGGGCACTCCGATGTATGGAATCCATACGATTACTAGCATCCAAGCCACAGTTGCGCTCGGTCTTCGCTTTTCGCGCATCAATCTTGAAATGAGAAGGAAGGCGAGGCCGAAGCCTAGGGGTGGACCGAGGTAGGGCCAGATGGTATCGACGTAGTATCCGATTTCCATTTATGAGCTTTGATTCACGAGCGGAACACTAGGAGAGCTCCTTCGTGTTTGAGGAGCCATTCTTTGCGCCAGATTTCTCCAGCGTAACCAACGAGTTTGCCGCTTTTTCCGATTACACGGTGGCAGGGGAGGAATATTGGTAGTGGATTTCGGTTGTTGGCGAGCCCAACGGCTCGGGATGCTTTGGGATTCCCGATGCGATCGGCGATTTTTCCGTAGGTCGTCGTGGTTCCGTTGGAGAGTTTTCCGAGTTCGGTCCAAACGCTCTTTTGGAATTCGGTGCCTTGAGGCGAGAGTGGAGTGCGAAAGGGATTCGAGCAATTTGCGAAATAGGATTCAAGGTCTCGCACGGCACTTTTTAGGTGGGTGTTTCGAGTGTTGCGTGACCGTGGCCTGGTCGAGCGTGGTGTATCGAGACCGGGGAAACGAACAGCAGTGAGACCTTGTTCGTCTGCTTCGATTCGGAGCAGTCCGATTGGCGAGTCATATTCCACATCGTCCATTATTTTGCGGATGTTGGACGAACGGTGAATTAAGTTCAATCGCGTAATTTTCGGACCTTGCGCGGTCGGGCTTGTTGGCCGATTGGTTCGGACGGCTAGAGGGCTTTCGTATATTCGAAGTCTAGGGAGTCTTGATGTTTAGACTTCGTCGCTGTTGCTCCTTTTTCAGGGCCTGATTGATTAGGCTCATATTTGGTTTCGGCTGCGTTACTTGCGATTCGATGGAATCGTAAAGGGAACAACGGCTTTTTTACCTTTGGGTTTAGGTGTAGCCGCGCAAATAACGGCATCTCGGACGGAATTCCTACTCGAGAAAGCCAAAAGGGGTTATTCGCGTATAGCCTGAAAATGAGCGAATAGGCAGACGCCAGTCCCAGAGATTAGTTGAAATCGAGAGAGCTGATTTCCTTGAGCGCGGTGCGAACGTCCCTGTACTTGACCACTTCAGAACTCCGAATGTAGGCAGAAAGAAGAGCTTTGTCGCATATGTTATTGATGATCCGAGGGATACCTCTGGATTTCCAATGTATCCAACGAACGGCCCAGCTAGTGAAAAAGGGAATACCTTGTCCACCCGCCATGGCGATGCGGTGATGGATGTATTGTTCGACTTGATAGCGATTGAGTGGGCGAAGCTCGGTGTGGACGAGAATTCTTTGGCGGAGCTGTCGCAAACGGTTTTCGGATAGGATTCGCTTAAATTCCGGCTGACCCATTAGTATAATCTGGAGCAGCTTCTGCTTGTCGGTTTCGAGATTCGAAAGGAGACGCAGTTGTTCTAACAGTTCGAAAGTGAGGTTCTGGGCTTCGTCGATGATCAGTAGAATGTCTTTTCCCTTCTGAATCCGGTCGAGGAGAATGTCGTTGACCTGCTTGACGAGTCCGCTGCGACTGCGGCTTGAGCCTTCTTCGCCAAGCTCCGTCAGGATGGTCTTGAGTAATTGGGTCTCAGTGATCCGAGGATTGAGGATCAGGGCGCAGTCGTATTTTTCGTCGTCGATCTCGTTAATGAAATGACGACAAAGAGTGGTCTTTCCGCATCCTACTTCGCCGGTCAATACGATGAAGCCCTTTTTTTCCGCTATCCCGTACTTTAGGTGCTGGAGAGCCTCCTGGTGCGTCGGACTGAGGTAAAGGAAGTTGGGATCAGGGGTTATGTTGAACGGCATCTCTTTGAGCCCGTAGAAACTTTGATACATAAGCGTAAATTATTTTTTAAATCGACGGTAAGGTACAATTATATTTTTGCAAAGAGAAGCCTATTATAGGAAATTAGCGAGTGTCTAACATGAGAACGGCTCGACTCCTAAATATTTTGTTCATATCCGGCTTATTAGCCGTTGGTTGTTTTGCGGGTTCGGATGCCTTCAAGCGCTATGAGAAGCTCCAAGCCGCACGTGGCACGGAAGCGGAAGCCCAGCGAAATTTGGAACTGTTGGACGTGAAAACAGAATCGCGAAAAATCGCTCTCGAGCGATTGAAACACGATCCTGAATACGTAGAGAAAATCATTCGGCAGAAGTTGAACTACGCGAAGGAAGACGAGGTCGTTTTCAAGTTCGAGTTTGATGATCGTTGAGCGTAGAATCGCGAGATCAGTCTTAAGAGGGTCGATCGACCGTCGTAGGAATTTGCCATATGGATATTAGGAATCGATTCGAGCAACACGGGCAAGGACATGTTTTCCAGTATTGGGACGACCTTGGAAGCGACGAGAAGGCGGGCTTGATCGAGCAGGCCGAAGAAATCGATTTGGATGAACTCGATCGATTGATAGCGACTTTGGTCAAGGCGACCGAGGTGCATTCGGAGATTAACTACGATTCGCTTGAACCCGCTCTGTATGAACGAATCCCAGAGGATCTCGAGAATGATGTTAGGTGGCAGACTGCTAAGCAGGCAGGTGA
>Ga0315327_10000069_pt1 | contig 40313 bp, 44 predicted proteins | sample M110032315metaG_FD_203460 | JGI IMG/M metagenome (GOLD analysis project Ga0315327, IMG submission 203460) | Ammonia-oxidizing marine archaeal communities from Monterey Bay, California, United States - M1 100m 32315 | ecosystem: Environmental > Aquatic > Marine > Coastal | place: USA: California... | reverse complement strand
CAAAGAAGGCCCAGGTGCAACTGGAGCTGTAAGTTATGTTGACACCTTGTTAAATTTAGAACCTTCTATAAGTGGATCTAATAAATCTTTGGTAAAAAAAGTATTTGATAACGAATACAAAGAATCTAACAAATCTGGTTCTGTTATTGCAGATGATAAAAATTCTTTCATGAATGGGGTACAACAAAGAGGTGGTTATTGGAATAAATCATTTTCTTCTGAACAAAAAAAAGTAAGGCTTAAAAATCCATATGAATTTGTTTCTGAAAATTTATTTTCAGAAACAGAGAGTAACTATGGAGAGGAATTTCATCTTATCCCATTTAGTAATGTACTGATGGATGGAAAGCTATCCAATGTCCCTTTAGCTCAACAGGCACCCGACGGAATAACTACTGTTGCTTGGCAAACTTGGGTAGAAATAAACATTCATCAAGCTGAAGAAATGGGAATCAAAGAAGGTGACATAATTTACTTGAAATCTGATTCTGGAGAAATAAAATGCCTTGCGTATCCTCATCCAGGAGTTCAACCAGGAACTCTTTGTGTCCCAACAGGTCAAGGAACAGAAAAAGGTGGCCGATACTCTGAAGATAGAGGATCTAATGTATTGAAAATTTTATCTGGAAAAACTGATGAAAACACTGGAGCTTTTGCTTGGGCGTCAACAAAGGTTTCATTGAAAAGAGCTGGAGGTAGTGAAAAACTACCTAAATTTGAAGGTGAGGTCACAGCTTTCCCTGTAGAACCTGGCGTTCCTGTCCTTGTAGTAAAGCCAGGGCAAACAGCCCATGAAGCAGAAGAAGAAAACCATCATAAATATCAAGAATCTATAAATTTCAGAGAAAGTCATGGAATCAGCCATAGTGACGATCATGCTGATGATCATGGCAATAATATGAAAGAAAACAAAGAAAAAAATTCTCACTAATTATAAAGAGGAATAATTATGGTAATAGAAAAAAACAGAAGTTGGGGAATGGTAATTGATACCGATAAATGTAATGGATGCAATGGGTGTGTAACTGCATGCCAGGTAGAAAATAATATCCCTTTAAATGATCAAAATAAATTCGAAAGAGGCAGGGTTATGTCTTGGATTAGAATTGAAAGATATTGGGAAGGCGAATTCCCCAATGTCAAAGCTCGATTTATACCTGTTCTTTGTCAACATTGTGCAAATGCTCCTTGTGAACCAGTTTGTCCTGTTTATGCAACTTATCATAATAACGAAGGTTTGAATGTTCAGGTTTACAACAGATGTGTAGGAACAAGGTATTGTGCTAATGGTTGCCCATATATTGTAAGAATGTTTAATTACTGGGAGCCTGCTTGGCCAGAAGAATTCCGAAATCATCTTAACCCTGACGTGACTATTAGAAGCCGAGGGATAATGGAAAAATGTAGCATGTGTGTTCAGAGAATTAAAAGAGGAACTAGAAATGCAAAAGATGAAAATAGACCTCTTGAAGACGGGGAAATCAAAACAGCTTGTCAAGAAGCCTGCACTACAAGTGCCATAACATTTGGGGACCTAAATGATCCTGAAAGTGAAGTGTCTCAGCTTGCTAAAAGTGATAGAAAATTCACACTTATGCCACAATTAAATACACAACCAAATGTTGTCTATTTAGCTACTGTGGATCCTTATAAAGATAAAAATTTAGGAGAGAAAGCTAAAAATAATGAGCACTAACGAAGAACATCATTACTGGCCTCCTAGCGATCCAAAAGTAGTTAAGGAAGAGCTAATTTCAAGTACTTCTAAAGGTGGAAAAACTTTAAAAAAGGCGATTTGGGCACTTAGTCTTTTAAGTATTTTAGGAATAGTTGGTCTTTTAGGGAAATTATTTCTAGAGAGCGATGACCAGACACAATGGGGTTACATAGCTGCTATTTTAGCATTTATTTTAAGTACTACATCGGGAGCACCTATGGTTGCAGTAGCTCCGTTAATAGCTAAAGCTAATTGGGCTAGGCCCATTTCTAGAATTGCACATATTATAGGAGTTGTGGGAATAATTAATATAGTAATTATGATTCCTTTGCTTTGGGTACTTCCTCCTCTTATTGTAGATGGAGCTAGAAGAAGGTCAATTTGGTTTGAAGCTCCTAATTACAGTCCACATTTTTGGGATACGTTAGGTTTAGTGATGCTTGCGTTGGTAGGTCTAGCTTTATTATATTCATCAGCATTACCAGATTTCGCAACTATCAGGGATAATTCTAAAGGAACAAAACAAAAAATTGCGAAATTGTTAGCCAGAGGATTTGTAGGATCTACTGTTCAATGGAGTACTCTAAGAATGAGAATAGGTGTGATGAGTACTTTTTATTTCTTTACATTAATATTTGTTCATTTTTTGATATCCGTTGACCTCAGCATGAGTATGGTTCCTGGATGGAGGGATGCAATTTATCCAATGGCCCACGCAATGGGTGGAATTCAAGGTGGAATAGCTTCAGTTATAATTCTTGCTTGGATTGTTAGGAAGTACTGTGGTTATGAAAATTATATTACTCTTAATCAATTCTGGGCTCTAGGAAGACTTATGTTTGCTGCAAGTTTAATGTGGATATACTTTTTTTACTCTGCATTCATAGTATTTTGGTATGGAAAATCAATGTCAGACACAGCTTGGTTAGATTTACTGATTAGAGGGCCAATGATGTATATGTTTATATTAGGTATGTTATTTAGCTTTATTTTTCCTTGGTGGTGGTTAATTTGGAATAAGGTAAGAAATTCAGTCAATGGACCTTTTTATGGTGCTATTTTGGCCATATTGGGGGTACTTTTTGAAAGGCTTAGATTATACGTTCCTGCATGGTCAGTTGACCCAAAACTTATTCATGATAAATGGTTGACGGTTATACCAAAAACTATATTCCCTGACATTTGGGATATTTTAGTTTTTGTAGGTGCTATAAGCTCAGTCTTTCTTATTATTATAATAGTTTCTAGAATTGTTCCCTTTATTGGAATTTGGGAAATTCATCAGTTCAATTTATTAGCTAAGCCCGTAAAATACATAAAAGCTCATGGTGTTAGGGTTGCAAAGCCAGATTAATAGAGGAGTATTATGCAACAAAGAAATAATGAAAATAGATTAAGTCAAGAGTATACCAACTCTGTACTTTTAAATGGAACCTTACAGACTCCAAAATGGTGGCCGTATCTTGTATCGATACTAGGCTTTTTTGTTGTTGTAGGGTTTGTATTATTTGGAGTTCAAATAAAGTATGGACTAGGAGTAACAGGTTTAAATAGACCTGTTTATTGGGGGCTTTATATTACAACTTTTGTTTTTTGGGTCGGGATATCACATGCTGGAATTATGATTTCAGCAATTTTGAGGCTAACCCAAGCTGAATGGCGAAGGCCTGTAACTAGAGCAGCAGAAATTTTGACAATATTTTCTCTTGCAACAGCACTTGTATTTCCATTAATTCATGCTGGAAGAACATGGAGAATAATTTATTGGTTGATGCCTTATGATGTATCTAGAGGTATTTGGCCTAATATAAGGTCTCCATTGTTTATGGATCCAATAGCTATTTCTACATATCTAACTGGGTCTACTTTATTTTTGTTTGTAGCTCTGCTTCCTGATTTGGCTGTATTAAGAGACAGAACAACAGGATTTAGAAAAGGATTCTATACAATTCTTGCACTAGGTTGGAGAGGGAATCCTAGACAATGGAAAATGCAAGTAGTAGGTGGGATTTTGTTATCTGCATTAATGCTTCCTATTTTTGTTTCTGTTCATTCAATTGTTTCATGGGACTTTGCTGTAACAACAGCAGTTGAAGGTTGGCACTCAACAATATTTGCTCCTTATTTTGTTATTGGGGCTGTTCATTCTGGTGTTTCAGCAGTTGTAACAATGATGGCATTAATGAGATGGGGCTGGGGATGGAACGATTTCATAAGACCTGAACACTTTGATGCCCTTGCTAGACTGCTAACTGTAGTTGCAACAGCTTGGCTAGGTTTTACTTTCTTAGAACTATTATTTGCCGTATATGGATTAGATGCACCCGAAATAGCTTTAAGGGAAATGCAAATTTTTCAATATCCTTGGAATATGCTGTTTTTATTATTTTTATTGACGGGATACATACTTCCTGTTCCTATGTGGATTTTTAAACGTATAAGAACAAATATTGCTTTAATGTTTTGGAGTTCAATTTTAGTAAATATAGGTATGTGGCTTGAAAGATTCTTAATTATTGTCCCGGGATTAGCAAGAAGAACACCATTTGTATTTACATGGGATGCATACTCACCAAGTTGGTTTGAATGGTATGTTTTATTTTGGTCATTTTGTTGGGTAACATTGCTAATGTTGATTTTTTCAAGGATTTTTCCATTGGTACCATTATTTGAACAAAAGGAAAGTGAAGTTTTTAGCGATGATATTAAAATAGGTCGCGCAACAGTTCCTACTATATTTAGAGAGGAAGAGGAGTAAAAAATGAAAAGCTTATTAGGTTTATATTTAGATCCAAATGATGCTGCAAACGCTATGGATGGACTAAAAGAAGGTGGATTTGAACAAGGAACATTTGATGTCCTTACAGGCACTCCTTATCCGGAAGGAGCATTTGGAGAGCATGTCCCTCAACATAGATTATTTAGGTTTCCAGCATTTGGCGCAATAATAGGTTTTAGTTTGTCACTGTTTTTAACCACAGCTACTCAACTAGCTTACCCATTAATAACTGGAGGAAAGCCAATTCTTTCTATTTTTGCAATGTTAATTATTATGTACGAAATGACTATGCTATCAGCAGTGATTTTTAGTGTTATAGGTATCATTTTTGAATCTAGACTCCCAAACATAAGCCCAGGGGTTTACGACTCTAGAATTACTGAAGGATATATAGGTGTGGTGATTTCTGTAGAAGATTCAGAGTTTAATAAAGCAAAAAAAATATTAGAAAAATCCGGATCAGAAGAAATAAAAGAGGCCTAAACTAGTAAAATTAATTATATGAAAATAAATAAAAACATAATACTTATTTTGTCATTATTAACACTCATGCTTACAGCCTGTGTCCAACAAAATAATACATACCCAGTAGAGATCTTTAGTGAGATGCATTATAACCAGGCTAATAAATACCAAGAACCTCCAAGGGTCCCTGCTCACCCTGACAGCAAAGCATTTTCTTCAGTAGGACTTGATAATAACTTAGATATGAATTCTGATTCATCAGATATCTATGATGGCTCTTACTTATATACTGTAAATTGCTCCTTTTGCCATGGTACAAATGCAGATGGTAACGGTCCTGCTTCAAGTAAAATAACTGATGAAAATAACTATTGGTATAAAGTTACTGGAGAAACACATAAAAATCCAGCTAATTTAATAATTTCAGAACTATCAAAAGACAATGCTGTAGTCTTTATTAAAGGAGGTGCAGGACTTATGCCTGCATACGAAAATATGCTAACTGATGACGAAATTAAAGCCATTGTAAATTATATATGGGATGACTTACGATAAATTATCTAATATATGCTTTACTGTAATTTTATTATTTTCTATTAATGCCTGTTTTAATTCTGAAATAAACCCTGAAGAAGACTTATACATTAAATTAGAGAAAGAAATAATGTGCCCTGTTTGTGATGGGCAAAGCCTAGATCAATCTCAATCTCTTATTGCAAATAATATGAAAGATACAATCAAAAAACAAATACAAGAAGGGTATAATGAAGAACAAATTAAAAGCTATTTTGTCAAAAGATACGGTGAATCAGTGATAGCTTATCCTTCAGTTAGAGGATTCAATTCCTTAGCCTACATAATTCCCGTCATTTCTATTATTATTGGAATTATTACTTTAGGTTTGTATATAAAAAAAGATAAAAACTCAAATGAATAACTTTGGTTTCTACATTCTTATACTAGGTTTTATATTATCTATCTATTCAAGTACTTTATTTATTTTAGGTTTTTATAAAGAAAATAGAACCATGATTTTAAGTGCAACAACAAGTTATTATTTATCTATACTTATGATTTTTGTTTCATGTTTTTCATTGATAACTTTGTTTTTATCAAATGATTTCTCAAATATCTACGTATTTAATCATTCTAGTCTTGATATGAATAAAGCACTCACTTTCGTTGCATTTTATGCTGGAAATGAAGGCTCACTTTTATATATATTATTAGTTCATGCAATTTTAAGTGGTTCTTTATTATTTTTTGCTCCTAATGAAACTAAATCTAAATTAGCATATTCATGTGGAATTCTTTCGTTAATCAGCTCGTTTTATATTTTTGTTTTACTATTTTTTGCAAACCCATTTGAGGTTTCTGAAATAATTCAATCAGATGGAAAAGGCATTAACCCATTACTAAGACACCCAGGTATGTATATTCACCCTCCATTACTGATGTCAGGATTGGCATCAATTTCAATTCCTTTCGTAATTTCCCAAGGAGCATTATTTGATTCTAAAAAAGACAACAATTGGTTTAGCTTGCTAAGAATATGGAGTTTGATTTCTTGGGCTCTTTTAGGAGCTGGATTATTAATAGGTGCCTGGTGGGCTTATACTATTCTGGGATGGGGAGGATATTGGAGTTGGGACCCTATAGAGAACGTAGGATTAATGCCTTGGCTAGTATTAACTGCATTGATTCATTCAATAATGGTAGAAGAAAGAAGAGGAATGTTTAGATTATGGAATATAATACTCGTTTCTTTAACATTTATTCTTGCTTTATTAGGAACCTTTATAAATAGAGGAGGTCCAGTTGTTTCTGTTCACTCATTCGCAGCTTCAAGTTTAGGATTTTTATTTTTAGGGTTTATGATAGTAATGACTTCATACAGTTTGTTTACAATAATATATAAATACAAAAACATTAAAGGAAGTAAAAATAAAATTGAATCCTATTTATCTAGAGAGTCTTCCTTTCTACTAAATAATGTACTATTGGTTCTTACATCTTTAATAATTCTATGGGGGGTTCTATTTCCTGTTGTTTCTATAATATTTACAGGGACAGAGATTAGCGTTTCAGCCCCGTATTTTAATAAAACAGCAGGACCTATTTTATTGTCAATTATAATATTGATGGGGATTGGTCCAATTTTGTCATGGAGAAAAACTAAGTTTGAATCAACAATAAAAAGTCTTCTTCCTTCAATAATAATAAGTGTTTTCTTTTTTATCTATTTGATATTAATAGGAATCAACAAATTTTTCCCTATCGTGTCATTGTGTTCAATTTTCTTTGTTCTTACTATTGTTGTTAAAGAATGGATAATTGGCACTAGATCAAGAATGAACAATTCAAAAAACCCTTTTTCTGCTTTTATTAAAATGATAATTTCTAATCGTGGAAGAAATGGTGGTTATATTGTCCATCTTGCTATTTTAGCCCTAGCTTTTGGAGTTGTAGGAACAAAATTCTATGATCAAAGAATAGACACAAACATTCGTGTTACAGAAGAGATTTCATTTAAGAATTATAATATTTATTTTGAAAATATTGAACAAGAAATAACAAGTGGAAATTCAATTACAAAAGCAAAATTCTCTATCTACAATACAGAAAAAAAATTTATTGGAAAAATAGAAGCTATGCATTCATACTATCCAAATTACAATCAAATAAGTGTTAGGTCAGGCATATTAAGTAATCCTATTGAAGATTTATATATTATTCCTAAAGATTTTATTGATGAAACAAGTATGACTATCAGAATATCAGTAAATCCTCTTGCTTGGTGGATATGGGCCTCAGGTCCTATACTGTTAATAGGAACAGTTATAACACTTTGGCCATCTAAATTAAGAAAAGATTAATTATGGAAATAATACTCTCAATAATTTTCATAATTTTAACTATTATTTCTACAATATTAATACTAAAACCATTCATAGATAAAAATGAAAAATAAGCTAAAAAAAACAATATTATTTCAATTTTTTTATATTTTCTTTTTTATATTTTTTAATACAGGAAACATTATAGAAGCAGAATCAGAATCCAACGTCGGAGATATAATAATAAATGAATATAATATGTCTATTTTATCTGTTGATCAAAATGATGAATCATTGTCGGTTATTACTGCCGTAAAAATATCTAATAAAAATGATAATGCCTTCGTTCCTAATTTTTCTGAAGTTTCTAAAACAGGGATGAATTTTTTAAGATTCAGTTTACCTGAAAACTTTTATGATCTTTATGTGGAAACTGACTTACCTAGTGGAAATCTTATAGAAATGCCTCAAGGATTCGCTCTTACATCAGATATTCCTTCAGGAAGTTATAATTTAATATTTAGTTATCATATAAAATACAAAGCTTCCGAATTCAATTTCCCCTTACATTTTCCGCATGGAGCAGAATCTTTTAAAATCATAGTCCCTGATGGATCTGGAAGCCTTAGAGGCGAAAAACTATCTTTTGATAAAAATATTGAAATATCCTCAAAACAGTTTAATGAATACATAGGTGTGAAATATTCTAAAGGTGAATACTTAAATCTTGAAATGAAAAATATTCCTTCTAGTTTTTTTAAAAAAGTATCAAGTTCCTTGAATTTTCAAATCATAAATTTAATAGTAATTATAATTATGGTAAATATAATAATTTCTTTCTTTGCTTTTAAATATTTTAGAAAAAAAACAAATGAATAAATTAAATATAAGAAACTTATCAATTACAATAACAATTTTATTTTTCATATTATTCTTTGTTTTTCTTGTTTTAGGAACGTTAAGTGAAAAAGCTCCTAAGATTAATAAAGGAGTAAACACTATTATGGGAGAAGTTAATGTATCTGTTCCTGAAGGAACTCAATTTGAACTAAACAATATAAATGGAGAAAAAATAAATATAGAAGATTTTAAAGGAAAGCCATTAGTAATAGATTTTTGGTCCTCTTGGTGTGGACCTTGCATAAAAGAAGCAGATGTATTAGCTGATGGATATAAAGAATGGAAATTTAAAGGAGTCGAATTCGTGGGGATCGCTATATGGGATGATAATAAAAGTATAAAAGATTTTATGAAAAATAATGATATTCAGTATGAAATTTTGATTGATAAAGAAGGATTCACTGCCGTAAACTTTGGAGTAATAGCTGTGCCAGAAAAATTTTTCGTAAAAAGCGATGGAAGTTTTGCGTTTAAGATAAATGGACCTTTAGACATGAAATCTTTGGATAAATATATTTCTAGACTTTTAGAGGAGGATGAGTAAGAATATGGGTTTTAATTCTTTTAATTCAGGTCACAAATTTGGACCTTATGAAATTTTGCTTGATGATAAAACATCAAGTCTATATTCAAAAGCAATAATTAATAGAAACTATAGCAAACACACACCGTTTGCTATAGTTTCTATGACATTTGGTAAGCTACTGACAGAAGTTCATTTAGAAGAAGGCGCTATTCATCTAAATCAGTCTATAAGTTGGGAACGAAAGTTTAATGAAAAACAAAAAATCTTTGCAACTCCTAAAATAGAATCTAAAACTAAAAGAAGAAACAATATTTTTATTAAAATTAAAATTCAGTACTCTGACGAATCTAAAAATATATTAGGAAAATCAATAAGCACAATATTAATAACTAATGAAGGAGAATAATATTTCAAATTATTTCGAAATTAAAATAACGCAACAAATGATAAATGATTATGCAGAGGCTTCAAATGATTATAACCCTATACATATTGATGAAGAATTTGCTTCAAGTTCTATATTTAAATCAAGAATAGCACACGGTATGTTGACCTTATCTATAATTATGGAATATTTATATGATGTATATTCAGAAAAAATGCTTCAAAACACTGTTTTTGAGGCAAGATTAAAAAATCCCGTATATTCTGAAGAAAAGATAAAAATTTGTTTAGAAGAAAAAACAAAAGAAAAAATAAGTATTACTTGCAAAAAAAGCAATGGAGATGAGGCTGTTTCAGCTTCATTGCTTTTCAAATAGGAGAAAAGTATGGATAAATTTGATGGAATTATCGCTTTAGACGCTATGGGAGGAGATTTTGGGCCTTCTGTAACTGTTCCTGCTGCAATAAGCGCTATAAAAGACTTTGGCATAAAAGTAATTCTAGTAGGAGACCCTAATGAAGTTGAAAATGAATTATCTAAATACCCCAAAGAAATATCAGAAAAGATTAAAGTAATTCCATCAGAAGGGATTGTTGATGAAGGAGAAAGTCCAGTAAGTGCTTATAGAAACAAGCCTAATGCATCAATTTTTGTTTCATCGGGGCTAGTAAAAAAAGGTTATGCAAATGGTGTTGTTAGTATGGGATCATCGGGCGCAACTTTAGCAGCTGCATCCATTTTATTTGGAACAATTGAAGGAATTGAAAGAGGTTCTATTGGAGGTCCAATTATTGGATACTCCCCTGAAATGGTTGTTTTAGACTTAGGATCAAATGTTGACACAAAAGCTTCTCAATTAGTAGATTTTGCTGCCATAGGTGATCAAGTTTCTAAATTAATGTTCAATAAAAAAAATCCTAAAGTTGCTTTATTATCTCTAGGATCAGAAGAAGGTAAGGGAAACCTGTTAGTTAAAGAATCATATGATCTTTTATCAAAAAGCTCTCTCAATTTTGTTGGGAATATTGAACCCGAAGGTTTGTTTGAACAAAAAGTAGATGTTGTGATTTGCGATGGATTTGTAGGTAATATTTTACTCAAAACAACAGAGAGTCTTGGGAAAAAGATTTCAAAAGAAATTTTAGATAAAACAGGTGATAAAGAGCTATCAAATGCAATTTTATATAAGACTAATATATTGTCTGAATCTTATGGAGGAGGGCCTATTTTTGGAATTAATGGAATAGCAATTATAGGTCATGGATCATCACAAGTTTCAACAATTGTAAATGCAATAAATACTGCGAAATTAACAATTGAAAATAATTGGGTTGAAAAACAACAAATAGCAATTAAAAAAATCAGATCAGAAATTAAGGATTAAATTATGGAAGACTTACCAAGAATCGCATTGATAACAGGTGCATCTAGAGGTATCGGAAGGTCCATTGCATTAAAACTTGCAGAATCAGGACATAAGATCGCTATAAATTATAATTCTCACAAAGAAGATGCTGAAGAAGTATTGAAAGAAGTAGAATCATTAGGATCTGAAGGGATAATTGTTAAAGCAAATGTATCAAAGCTTTCCGAAGTTCAAGAAATGATTAAAACTGTTGAAGAAAATTTAGGGAATATAGAAATTTTATATAACAATGCTGGTATTATTTCAGACTCATTACTAATGAGAATGAAGCCTGAAGATTTTGATAAAGTAATTGATACCAATCTTAAAGGAACGTTTTATTGTACAAAATTATGTATAAATAACATGATAAAAAACAGATGGGGTAGAGTAATAAATATTTCATCTGTTGTGGGAATACGGGGAAATATAGGACAATCCAACTATTCTGCTTCAAAAGCAGGTATTCATTCATTTACCAAATCAGTTGCTAAAGAGGTTGCAACTAGAAATATAACAGTAAATGTAATTGCACCTGGGTATGTTTCTACAGCAACTACTAATGTACTATCCGAAAAGGTAAAAAATGAAGTTATGTCATGGATACCTATGCAAAGATTTGGAGAACCTGATGAAATTTCACCTATTGCAGCATTTTTATCTAAAGAAGAAGCTAGATATATAACCGGAGAAATAATTAGAGTAGATGGTGGAATGGCTATATGATTTTTAAAAATAAAACGTTACTTGTAACTGGAGGATCTAGAGGCATAGGTAAAAAAATATGCTACGAATTTGCTCAAAAAGGTTGTGATGTAATATTTACTTATGTCAGAAGTTCTACTGAAGCAAAAAAACTTGAAAATGATTTAAAGGGTCTTGGAGTCAATGTTATTTCGAAAAAGCTAAACTTAAATTCTACTGGAGATATTAATAAATTTTCTAATGACATAAAAAAATTAAATATAAAAATAAATTTTCTTATAAATAATGCTGCTTCTGGTGTTATGAAAAACTCTATAGACTCTACTGAAAAACACTGGGATTGGACAATGCAAATTAATGCTAAAGGACCATGGATTTTATCAAAGGAAATATCTGAAATAATGCCAAAAAATTCCAGAATCATTAATATTTCTTCTCCTGGATCTACCAAAGTATTAAGGAATTATTTTTCTATAGGTGTATCAAAAGCTGCTCTTGAATCGATTACAAGATATATGGCTTATGATCTTGCTCCAAAAGGAATTACCGTAAATTCTATATCTGCATCAATGATAGAAACTGACGCTATAAAACACTTCCCAAATCAATCAGAAATAAAAAAAATTTTAGATCGAGAGAACCCCTCTCAAAAAAAACTTTTATCCGAACATATAGCAAAAGCAGCGCTAATGTTGTGTACTGAAGAATCAGAAATGATAATAGGGCAAAATATTTTAGTTGATGGTGGTGATACGTTATTACTCAGTTAAATATTTAGAATTTCGTCAGATATTAAATTTGTAAATCTTTTCTTGATCAAGCAAAGACCCACAAAATTTCCAGAATTTTTTTGAACATTTAAAATATTCCCTATGTTTTTTGATTCAATAATAATTTTTGAATTAATTTTCAATTCAGTTTTTGTTTGAAAAGGGACTACTTCTCTACTTACTTTTTTATAATTATAAAGACGTGCAATCACTTCTTGCCCGACATAACAACCTTTATCAAATGAAATCATATTTCTAAACCCTAGTTCTAAAGGGTTAGCTTTTATCATTGATTGATTAAAACATATATATTTCATATGGATATCTAAAATATTTTTTTCATCTAATGATAATTTTTTAAATTTAGAATTTTCTAATAATCTTAGTTCATCATTTGAAGCAAAAAGTTCGTACCTTATAAAATTTTTGTTTTTATACGTGTTAGATAAAGTAAACTTGTGTAGATCTGGAAAGATTTTATCTTTTTCTAAAAATATTACTATTTTACTTAACTTTCCAATTAGATTTAATTCAACATCATCAATAATGACATGTTTTTTCATATATTCTATAGATTTATTTTTGTCACTATCTGAAACAAAAATAATTTTTTTATCATCAATAACTTTATAAGATAATATATCTATTATTGATCCTTTATTGTCAGTTATCACCGTCCTAGAAGATTGAACATCAAATATGTTATTTGTAGACATTCTATCTAAAAATGAAATTGCATCATTTCCAACCATAGAGAAAAAATTATAATTATTATCAAAATAAATAGAGGAGCTATAATTTTTAGTATTAACAAATTTCATTTATACAGCAAAAGAATCACCACATCCACAAGAAGATTTTGCATTTGGATTCTTAAATTCAAATCCTTTACCATTTAGTCCATCTGTATAATCTAAGTAAGTTCCAGCCAAGTATACATAAGCTTTTTTAGGGATATATATCTCAAGCCCGTTTTGAGAAATGACTTTATCTGAATCTTCAGGGCCTTCAACAATTTTTAAAACATATTGTAATCCAGAACAACCTCCACCTTTAACTGCAACTTTTAATCCAAATTTCTCTCTTGATTCATTAATTGCAAATTCCTTAACTTTTTCACAAGCTTTTTCAGAAATTTTAATTGTATTTATAGGAATATTTGTTTCCATTTGTTTAAGAAATAGTTTTATATATAAATTTTTTGTAAATTAATCTTAAAATTAAATGTACCATTTATATTATATAAATAATAAATAATAAATAATAGTTTTGGTTAAGTTATATACAAAAAATGGTGATGAGGGAGAAACATTTTTGCTATTTGGTGAAAAAGTTTCAAAAAATGATTTAAGAGTCGAATGCTATGGAGTCATCGATGAGTGCATGTCTAATTTAGGAGGTGCAAAATCAATTCTTCATGATCAAAATGCCTTAGAAATTTCAAAAACTATAATTGATATTCAAAGAAAACTGTTTATTATCTCAAGCGAAATAGCATGCCCCAAAAATAAGTATGAAGAAATGAAAAAAAAGTACAAATATATTACCGAAGATATGGTCAAAGAAACTGAAAATTATATTGATCATTTTCAAAAAAATTCTCCCGAAATAAAATTTTTTGTTTTACCAGGATCTAGTCTTGCATCGGCTTTTGTAGACATATCAAGAACAAGTTGTAGAAAAGCAGAAAGGTTATGCGTCACAGTAAAAGAAAAAAATCTTCTTAATAATGAATTGAATTTAGTACTTCTTAATAGGCTAAGTGATTTACTTTTTATTCTTGCTAGATATATAGATAAAGATAAAGAATATATTAGAGCATCGGAATAAATCATGCCAATTATTTCAATTCTAGATACAAAATCAGCAAATTTTCATAGTGTAAAAAAAGCAGTAGATTTATTTGAAACTGATAATATCATCACCTCCTCAAAAAATGAAGTTTTAAATAGTAAAGCCTTAATTATTCCTGGAGTGAGTAGTACAGATACTATTTTAAAAAATATTTATGAAGCACAACTAGATCAAACTATTTTAAAATTTTATGAATCAGGAAGGCCTATATTATGTATTTGTGTAGGTATGCAAATTTTATTCGATAAATCTGAAGAAGGAAATTTACCTGGATTAGGAATAGTTAAAGGAAGTGTGGTTAAAATTCCAGAATATGATGATGATGATAAAAAATATAAAATACCACATATGGGTTGGAATCAAGTAGAAGTTTCAAACAATTCTAAACTTTTTTCAAATGTTAATAATAAAAGTGATTTTTATTTTGTTCATTCTTTTCAATGCATACCAAAAGACAAAAAAATAATCACTGGGAAAACAAAATATTCAGGACAAATAGTTGCTTCTATAGAAACAGATAATCTATTTGCCGTTCAATTTCATCCTGAAAAAAGTTCTAACATAGGTTTAAAAATTTATGAAAATTTTACCAAATTAATAAAGAGCAAATAAAATGAAAATATTTCCAGCTATAGATATTCGAGATGGTAAATGCGTTCGGCTAATCAAAGGGAACTACGAAGATGAAGTTGTTTTTAATGAAGATCCATATGACGTTGCTAAAAAATTTGAAGATATTGGGAGTAAATATGCTCATATAATTGATCTTGATGGTGCAAAGGATGGAAAATCAACAATTAAACACTATGTAGAAAAAATAATCAATAAAACAAATCTTAAGATTCAAATTGGTGGAGGAATTAGAACATTTGAAAATGCTGAAACATTGTTAAATTTAGGTGTAAATAAAATTATTTTTGGAACAGCAGCTTTAGAAAACAAATCTGATGTTTTAAAAGCAATAAATAAATTTAAATCAAAAATCATTGTTAGTATTGACGCATTAAATGGGAAAATTAAAACCAAAGGATGGCTCAAGGAATCTGATATAAATTTGAAGGATCTTGTTATTGAATTGCAAGAAAATGGATGCGAAAACTTTATTTACACAGATATTGAAAAAGACGGTACAATGTCTCATCCTAATTTTGAATATATTTCTGAGTTCAGAAAAACATGCAAATCTGAACTATATATTGCTGGTGGGATTTCAAATATAAATGATGTAACAAAATTAAAAAGCATTGGTATTGATGGAGCTATTTTAGGCATGTCAATTTATACTGGTAAAATTGATCTTAAGAAGCTTTTAAAAACAATTTAAAAATATGCTAAGTAAAAGAATAATTCCTTGTTTGGATATAGATAATGGAAGAGTTGTAAAAGGAACAAATTTTGTAAATATAAGAGATGCTGGAGATCCATCTAAATTAGCAACTTTTTATAATGAAGAAGGAGCAGATGAATTAGTATTTCTAGATATAACAGCAACTCATGAAAAAAGAAAAACCCTTGTTGATGTTGTGAAGAAGGTTTCTTCTAAAGTATTCATTCCTCTGACTGTTGGAGGTGGGATTAGAGAAGTTGAAGACATGAAAATAATGCTAGAAGCAGGAGCTGATAAAGTTTCTATTAATTCTTCTGCTATAAGTAATCCAAAATTAATAACACAATGTTCTAAAGAATTTGGAACACAGTGTGTAGTAAGCGCAATTGATGTAAAAAAGATTGAAACTAAATGGATTGTTTTCACCCATGGAGGGAGAAAGAGTACCAATATAGATGTAATGGAATGGGTAAAGGTTGTAGAAGAAAATGGCGCTGGAGAAATTTTACTAACTAGTATGGATAAAGATGGGTCATATGATGGCTATGATCTTGAACTTTTATCTAAAATTAATGAAAAAATTTCTATTCCTCTTATAGCTTCTGGTGGAGCAGGAAAATTAGAGCATTTAGTTGAAGCATTATCAGTTGGAAATGCAGATGCTGTTTTAGCTGCCAGTATTTTTCATTATGGTGAATTCTCAATAAAACAAGCAAAAAAATTTTTAAATGAAAATAAAATCCATGTAAGATTATGATCCAAAAAAATCCTCCATCCATAATAATATTTGATTGTTTTGAAACAATTGCAGAAAACGACAGCTCAAGTTGGATATCTTTATTTAAAGAGCTTGTGAATGATAACGAGTGGGACATAGATCCAAATAGGCTGTGGAAAATTTGGAAAACAGAAGAAGTTTTATTTAGAGAAAAAAGAACAAATCTTAAAAACTTAAATCTTAATCCCAAATTTAAAAGTTATGAAGAAGCTTGGTCGGATTGTTTTGAAAAAATATTAAATAAATTAAATCTGAAAGGAAACTCAAAAGCTTTATCAAAGAAATGTGTAATAAATATGGGGAGAAATATTCCTTATGAAGACACTTCAGAATATTTAAATAAATTATCTGAATATTGTAAATTAGGAGTAATTTCAAATGCTGATAATGATTTCTTAAATCCAGTATTAGATAAAATAGATTTTAATTTTGATTATATTTTGTCATCAGAAACTGCAAAACTATATAAACCTGACCCTAGAATTTTTTTGAAATTTGTAAAGGAAAATAATTTAGATCCTTCTGATTGTTGGTATGTTGGAGACAAAGAGTTTGATGATGTTTTAGGCTCGAGTTCAGTTGGAATGCTACCATTTCTCATTGATCGATCAGTATATAATGAAATAAATGAAGAAAATAAATTCATTTCACTTTCAAATTTAATTCAACTTTATGAAATTATAAAAAAATAATAACATGAACCCAGATTTTAAAAAAAATAACTTACTCCCTGCAATTATTCAAAATTCTTTTTCAAGAAAAGTTTTAATGCTTGGTTGGATGAACGAAGAAGCATACGAAAAAACTTTAGAAACAAAAAATGTTTGGTTTTTTTCTAGATCAAAAAACAGATTATGGGAAAAAGGAGAAAGTACTAAAAATTACTTAAGAGTAGATCAAATAAAATTAGATTGTGACAATGACTCAATACTTATATTTGCAAAACCAGAAGGTCCTACCTGTCATACCTTAAATGAATCTTGCTTTGACGATTCTTATAAAAATTACGAAAAAAATGAATTCAATATAGATTATTTAGAAAAACTCATCCGATCAAGAAAAATTGAAAAACCAATTAACTCATATACAACTGAACTTTTCAATGATGGAATAAAAAAAATTAGTAAAAAACTAGGTGAAGAAGCTTCAGAAGTTATAATAGCGTCTTTAGCAGAGCAAAGAAGTGATTTAGTTTATGAGTCTGCTGACCTTATTTATCATCTATTAGTTTTATTAGTGAATGAAGAAATAAGCTTCAATGAGATTATAGATGAACTTTCTAAAAGGCATAATAAGACTAACTAATCTTGCTTGTCTAATCTTATTGACTCATTTATTGCAGCAATTGCAACTTCTACCATTTCTTCATCTGGTTCCGCTGTAGTTAACTTTTGCATTAGTATATTTGGAAGTGATAACAATTTTGAAAAATAATTTTCAGATGTTATGCTTGAAAATCTTATTAGTTCGTATGATATTCCTGCTATTAGTGGAAATAAAAATAGCCTAGAAGAATATAAAAGCAATAAAGGTTCTCTAGGAATAAATACATGAAGTATTATTGAAACTAAAATTACGGTCATAATAAAGCTTGTGCCACATCTAGGATGCTCCTTTTTATATTGTTGTATTTTATCAATATTATTTAAATTTAATTCTTGGTTATGTTCATAAGCTGCAATTGTTTTATGCTCCGCACCATGATAAGCAAATACCCTTTTGATGTCTTTATTAAGCCCTATTAAATAAACATATGCAATAAAAAATATCAATCGTACTAAACCTTCAATAATATTATTAATAATAAAATTATCCTCGAAAAAAATTATTCTGTCAGATAAAAAAAGAGGTAATAATAAGAATACAGATAAAACAAATACTAAAAATAAAGTACTGAAAATATATGAAATAAACTTTTCAAAATTTGAAAGTTTATTATCTTCTGTTTGTTCAATAATTTCAGAAGATTTAGAAAGAGATCTAAAGCCTATAACCATCATTTCTACTAAAATAATCAAACCTCTAATAAATGGAACTTTTTTCAAATATGTATTTGTAAAAGAAGGTAATTTAATTTGATTTATTATTATTTCTTTATTTTTATTTCGAACGGCGACTACACAATTTTTAAGTCCTCTTATCATTACACCTTCGATAACAGCTTGTCCGCCATAAAAATGTTTCATTACAAAAGACTACTTAAGGTTGTATCTTCTCTTCATTCGGTCAACTCTTCCTTCTGTATCAACAATTCTTTGTTCTCCAGTCCAAGCTGGATGGCAACTACTACAGATTTCTACTGATATTTTCTCTCTAGTTGATAATGTTTTCCAAGCTACTGAACCACAAGCACAAATAACTTCTGTTTGATATATAGTTGGATGGGTATCTTTTTTCAATTTTTAACCTTTTCATCCATGTAAACGTTTAATCTTCTTTTACCCTTTGAAGCCCAGTCAAATGAAACAATTCCATCAATTTTTGAAAATAAGGTATGATCTCTGCCAAGTCCAACGTTTTCTCCAGGCAAAAACTTAGTTCCTCGTTGTCTAACTATAATAGATCCTGCTGTGACAAATTTTCCACCAAAAGTTTTAACTCCAAGTCTTTTTCCAGCACTATCTCTACCATTTCTACTTGTTCCACCACCTTTTTTATGAGCCACTTGATTTACTCCTTGCTTTAGTTATAGATATACTTTCTATAATCACATTAGTAATTTTCTGTCTATGACCTGTTTTTACTCTATGCCTTGTTTTATTTTTATATCTTAGAGATATGACTTTTTTTGCTTTGGCTTGATCTTCAATTTTGGCTTTAACAACAGCGCCTTTAACTATAGGTTCTCCGATACTAACTTTACCTTTTAACGAAGTCATTAATACATATTCAAATAGCACCTGATCACCAGATTTTCCGTCAAGTTTCTCTACAGTTAGAGAATCACCTTCTCTAACCCTATATTGTTTCCCACCAGTTTTTATTATTGCATAGTCCATATATTCACCTTATCAAAGGAAGTACAAAACTTAATTGTACACAAAAAATCTAAATTTTTCCTATCTATATTCGTCAATATAACGAGGGATTAAAATTCTTTTTTTGATTCCATATTCCATTATACTGCTATCAACACTTAATTTATTTGAATCAGTCAGCTGAAATTTGTTTTTCGTTTTAGGTAGCCACCCTAAGTAATCATGATAAATCATTTTGTTTTCTAAGGTACACCAGGGTGCTAAATAAAAGTTTTTTGATTCTGTTTGAGGGTAGTTAAAATCATATTGTATTTTTCTGTCTGGATCTTTAAATTGCTTAACATATGAATCAATCATTTTTTGTTCAGAAAATTCTTGCAAAACAAACTTTTTCCCATTAGAAACTTCATCTTGATTATTTAATATTGCAATTCCTCTTTCAACAAATTGATCCAAATCTCCATAAGGTATAATTTCAATCCCAGGAATATTTTTTAACTCTCTAAATGCTCCTACTGAACTGCACAATGCAGGGGTCTCATTAACAATCGACTCTAATGGCACTAATCCAAATGATTCTATAAAATCTCCAGGGCATAAGGTCAGGTCTCCTGAAGAATAAAAATTACTCATTTTTTTAAAAGGAATCCAATCATGAAAAATGATTTGTCCTTTATTTGATAAAAATTCATTATAATTTTCTTGATTAACATAATTTGAATTTTTATCATCCTTATTCAAAGATTCATTAAATTTAGAAGATCTTAAAATAACATTTTCCCATTTTCCTGTCTTTGCAAATTTGTTTGCTATTAAAATAGCTTGATTAAAGCCCTTTCTTGGATCAGGTCTGTGTGGAAATAAAATATCTAAATTAGCATTAGGTTTCTTTTTTTTAGGGTTTTTAATTGGTGAGGCAATGGAATTAGGTATGACAAAAAAATTATTTAAATCAAAATTTTTCTTATTTAAAGAAGAGTGAATAGTTTCTAATAAGTAGCTTGAAGGAAGAATAGTGCTATTGGAAAAAAAAGAAAACACTGAAGATAAAGATTCTTGATAAACTAAATCATGAATTCCACTTATAATTTTTTTCTTGAAAAATTCATCTCTTAAAAACCATCCATCTCCGTGCAAATAAATTCTGTCAGCCCAATTTGAAAGCTTAGATAATTTTTCACTCAATTCCTGGATTTCATATAAAGGGACTTCAAATGGAGAAGGGAAAACTCCGGAAAGATTTAAAATTTTCTCAATTTTAACATCCCCAATAAAAGATTCATCAGTGTTGTTTAATTCTTGAGGAGAAAAAACCCTAACTTCAATTTTATTATTTCGTAATCCCAAAATAATATCATTTAGTACTTTTTGAGACCCTCCTAATACAAACTCCCCAAATAAAGGAGCTAAAGACAAACATGCTATTTTCATAAACTATTTTCAAATTCTCCTTTATACCATACTAAAGGAGGTTTGTCTTTAAATTGTATTTTTTCTACTTCAAGAAAAAATACAATGTGATCTCCAATTTCAATTGAATGATTTTTCTTGCAAAAAAAATAACTCAAACATTCTTTAATATAAAAAAAGTCATCTTTTATATTAAAGAAATCATTTTCAAAACTATGAGGTTTAGAAAAAAATAAAGCAATGTTAGATTGTTCTTTGGAAAGTAGTGATATTGAAATAAAATCACTGTTTTCCAAATTTTCCAATATCGATCTCTCATTTCCTACAGAAACCATTATTATTGGAGGATCTAATGAAATACTCATGACAGAACTAGCAGTCATTCCATGAATTTCATTGTCTTGATTTTTTACTGCAAGTATAGAAACTCCCGTTGGAAAAAATCCCCAAGCTTTTCTAAAATCTTTTTCATCAATCATTTATGTTTTATCAGAGTTTTCTATATCTTCAGAGTTTTCTATATCTTCAGAGTTTTCTATATCTTCAGAGTTTTCTATATCTTCAGAGTTTTCTATATCTTTGTTGAGCTCATTAATATTTATTTCTTCTCTAGCTTTTCTCCTGTCTTCTAGGACTCTAATACCGCTAATGGCGTCACCTGGGCCAGGATCTACTATCTTCACCCCTTGAGCAACCCTTCCAGTTCTTCTGATTTCTCCTAATCTAGTTCTTAAAACTTGAGCCTTATCAGTCAACAAAAACAATTTACCTTCTGAGTCTTCTACTAGTTCTTCACTAACAATAGCACCTGCAGCAACTTTTCCTGTATTTGAAGTAACTTTTAATGTTAACAGACCAGAACCTCCTCGGTTTTGAGATCTGTAATGCCTAAATGCACTTAATTTCCCTTTTCCTCTTCTACCTACAATTAGTAAGTAACCATCATCATTTACAACATCACTATAGACCACAACATCTTGTGAAGTTTTCATTCGAATTCCTCTGATTCCACCTGCTCCTCTTTGCGTTGGCCTAACCTGAGATGAAGGGAATCTTATGGATAATCCTTCTCTTGTAACTATTACTATATCTTCATCCAAATCAGCTAAAGACACTGAAACAAGTTCATCTTTGCCTAATTTGAAAGTATTCAATCCTGCTTTATTCATATTTCTTAATAATGGCAAATGCATTCTCTTAACCTTACCTGTTTTGGTAACCATAACTAAATAAGTATCTTCAAGAAGACTTGAAACAGTAACCATTGCGGTAACTTTTTCACTTGGGCCAAGATTAATAATGTTTGCAATAGGAGTGCCTCTTGATGTTCTTGACTGGTCAGCTGACAATTCAAAAACTCTTAGAGAAAATACTCTTCCTTTATCTGTAAAAAACAACAAAGTATCGTGAGTATCAGCTACCTGTATGTATGGAACAATATCTCCATCTTTTGTCATTCTTTGTCCCTTAACTCCTTTGCCTCCTCTATGTTGCGCCCTGTAAGTACTTGAGAGTATTCTTTTTACATAACCACCTTTAGATAGAGTTATTACCACCTCTTGGTGAGGTTCCATATCTTCTCTTTTCCATTCCTTTAGATCAGTTTCATTAATTAAAGTTTTTCTATCTTCTCCATACTTTCTCTTCAATTGAAGTGTTTCTGACTTAATTACACTTAGAATCCTTGTTTGGTTTGAAAGTAAGTCTTGTAAATCAGCAACAAGTCCTGTTAATTCTTTATATTCATTTTCAATTTTTTCTATTTCTAATGCTGCAAGTCTCCTTAACTGCATATCTAAAATTGCTTGGGCTTGAATTTCTGTCAAATCGAACTCACTCATCAATGAATGTCTTGCAGATTCTACATCTTCAGATCCTCTTATCAACTCAATAACTCTATCAAGATTTTGAATTGCAATTCTCAACCCTTCTAGCACATGAAGTCTTGCTTGAGCACGCCTTAGATCATATTCTGCTCTTCTCCTAATAACTTCTTCTCTAAAAGAAATATAATGATTAATAGTTTGTTTCAGATTTAGTATTTGTGGAGCTCCATCAACTAGAGCAATCATATTTACTGAAAAAGAAGATCTAAGTTGTGTTTGCTTATATAAATTGTTCAAAATAAGACTTGAGGAAGTTCCTTTCCTCAATTCCAAAACTACTCTCATCCCTTTTCTATCTGACTCATCTCTAACTTCAGAAACACCTTCTAATTTTTTTGTTTTGATCATTTCTGCAATTTTCATTATCAAAGTTGCTTTATTTACTTGATAAGGGATTTCTGTAAAAACAAGTCTTTGCCTATCTTGTTTTTTTACTTCTTCAATCAGGTGTTTACCCTGAACCATTATCCTTCCTCTACCAGTTGCAAATGCTTCTCTTATACCTGAAAGGCCCCATATTTCAGATCCAGTAGGAAAATCTGGACCTTTTACAACTTTCATAAGGTCATCAACATTGGCTTGAGGGTCGTCTATTACAAGAGCAATTCCATCACAAATCTCGCTTAAATTATGAGGAGCAATATTAGTAGCCATACCCACAGCTATTCCTGATGCTCCATTAACTAGTAAATTAGGCAAAATAGCGGGCAAAACTGAAGGTTCTGTTAATGATTGATCAAAATTATCAACCCAATCAACTGTTTCTTTTTCTATGTCTCCTAACATAAATTCTGTAATTGAAGAGAGCTTACATTCGGTATATCTCATAGCAGCTGCTGGATCACCATCAACACTACCGTAATTTCCTTGACCATCAACCAATGTGTGCCTCAATGAAAAAGGTTGCGCCATTCTAACCTGTGCAGCATAAACTGAGCTATCTCCATGAGGATGATATTTTCCTAATACTTCACCAACCAACCTAGCGCTTTTCTTATAGGAAGAATTGGGTCTCATACCTTGATCATGCATTGCATACAAAACTCTTCTTTGAACAGGCTTCAACCCATCTCTAACATCTGGGAGCGCCCTAGATACTATAACACTCATAGCATAGTCTAAATAAGAGCTTTTCATTTCGTCTTGTATGTTTACATCTCTGATGTCACCTAAATTATCAGCAACCATAATTTCCCCAATTATATATATATTAATAAAATATAGTTTCCCACGCGCGCGCGCAAGCGCGCGAGAAGAAATTTAGAAATGTTTTTTTATTTATTCACTGCATTTATCAAGAAAAACTTTAATAATACTATCAAACCCTTTTGGCATACCATAAGAAAATATGTCAAATCTCAATCCGAATTGCCAATCGTTTCCAGGTTTTTCATAACCTAATATTTGTCCGCTTTCTGAAATAATTGATGAAAAAAAATGATCAGATAAATCTTTATTAGAAATATTTTTTTGTAATTTAAAATCTCCTTTTACCCATCCTGATCCTCCTATAATATGAGAAAGCTTAGCGCCAGGGCTGAGAAAAAGCTGAGATACAGAATCAGTTGTTTCTTTGCTTTCATTTCCTCCAAAGAATAAATTCAATCCATCAAATCCATCTTTAATTCCAATAATTGGGATCTTCAATTTATCAGATTTATTTACTAATAATTTGTGGTCATTATTTAATTTATCTGTAAGAATAATCAAGCCATTAAAATCTTCTTTCGAATCATAAACAAAATTTAGTTTATTATCATGAATATCAATAAGATTTTCACAAAATTTATTATCAGTATTTCCAATTAATGCGATTTTCAAAATGGAATTCCCCAAACACCTAACCAATTTTTTTGAGTGGTTTCAATTTTTATTTTATTTTTACTTAAATAATTTGAAAACAATATTTCAATTTCTTTATTCCTAGATTTTGGATTTTGAGAAATTGGCATAAAAGGATAAAAGCTTTTTAGATCTATTCTATAAATCAAAAAAATAATCACCTTTTCTGAATTTTTAATAATAAATTCAAATTTAAATACTAATGCCAAAATATTTTGTAAAGAATCATTAGCATACAATGCATTTAGTGTCGTGTAACTTGAAGACAAAAGATCATATTCTTCAATATCTTTCAAGATTAGCCAATACATATCTGAACTATCTTCTATAAGTTCTATAGAAGTTCCTGTTGACGAATCACCCTCACTAAGAACAGATTGCATATTAACCTTAATGTTTCTAGTAAAATCATTTTTTTTATGAGCAGATATCAAAAGTCCAGATTTACCTAAAATATTAATCTTTGATTCATTTAAAGAGTTTAAATCTTTGAGAATTTGAAGATTTTTCCAGAAATCATCAAGGAAATTATCTTTACGAAATAACTTAAACATTTTTCCCCTTATAATATTAGACTTTTATCATTTATCATTATAAAGAATATACTAAGAATAATTAATTATGGATAAGAAATTAACAACTCAAATTAAATACACCCTTATTGAGTGCGTAGAAGATTCTCTAAGCCTTATAAGAAAATCATCAAAAGATATTTTAAATATAAAAGATAAAAATGAAATAATTGGAGATAATCCTGTAACTCAAATTGATCTTAATTCACAAGATTTAATTATAAAAAAGATAAAGACACAGTTCCCTAATCATGAAATTTTAGGTGAAGAAGGCAAACAAGATAAAATTGTAAAATCAGATTTTTTATGGGTTATTGACCCAATTGATGGAACCAAAAACTTCATCAATCAAATACCTTTTTTTTGTGTATCAATAGCGATTATGTATAAAGGAGAAATAATAGGAGGAGCCGTTGGATTACCTTGGGAAGAGACCTCTATAATATATGCAATGAAAAATGAAGGTATTAATTCAAATTTTTCACAAAAAAATTCACAAGAGCTAAAAAATCATCCAGTTCCAGGAATTTTATCTTTCGCACCCACATATTTTAATTTGTCTTACGTTGTAAAAAACAAATTTTATAAAAATTCTGGAGAATTACGGAATTTTGGCTCTGCTGCCGCTGAAATTGCTTTGGTTGCAAACGGTAATGCACAATTAGCCTTATCGGGCTATGCTTTTTGCTGGGATTTTGCAGCAGCTTGGATATTAATCAAAGAATCCAAAAAGAGTATTTTTTATGGAAACATGAAAAAAAATATTTGGGAAAATACAAATCCATGGAGAAAGTACTATAAAGATGGTTCTTACAATTTAGAAACATTGAAAAAATGGAGAGGTAAATTTTTTGCTTCTAATAAAGAAATTGAAGCATTCATATTAAAAAATATAAAACCAAATGGCAGAACAAAAACTAATATATTCAGAAGATTTATCAAGTTTCTTTTTTTAAGATAATTTTTAGACTAAAGGATAAGGAACATTAGAATATGGGTCCAGTTCAGAGATTTTTTTGTCTTTCAGTAATATTTTAGACCTTTCAATCAAACTTATGATTTCTTTTTCTGAAATCAAATTTACTAATTTACAAAATATATTTTTTTGAGTTTCAAGTTCAAAAATAAAGCGTTCAATCTGTAAAAGATTTTTTTTATCTATTTTCATTTTATTGAATTCAAACATTACGGTTCTTAACCGTGTGTAAGGGTTAAATGTTAATGCTTGATCAATAGCCCAAATATTTTTACCTTCATCAAGAATAATAGACCCCGCTTTTCTATCTGTATTAAGGATAATAGAATCAAAAATTATTACTAAACTAAGATCTTTCTGATATTCATCAAACAAATTAAAATAGTTGTTATTAGGATCATGATCTATAAATTTTTGAAAACTTCCGAAGCCAAAGGGGCCTTCTCTTATTATAAGAGGCGGTAGATTTGGCCATTCAAAATATTTTGAGATTTCATATGACGCCAATTCTCTAGAAGATAAATTACCTATAAAAAAATCACCTAATGGTCTTTCTCCTTTTATAGGTTTATATATTGATAATAATTTTTCATTATCATCTCCCAACATTTCACATAAAAAAACTTTGTTAGACCCATTAATTACTTCTCTTATTGAGTTTATAGAGAAAGTTCTTAATTTTGACTCAATTTCTTGTTTAAGCAATTTTTATATTCTCTATATGCCCATTCATCTTAATACAAAAATGTCCATCTTTATTAATAGGGTTTAAGCATAAAGAACAAATAGGTCTTCCTTTAGATATTATTTTCAAACAGGTTATTGCAAAAGACTGAGCGTATTCATTTTTATAGAAAAACATAGCAGCAATTCCTTTATCTTGCTCATCAATTCCTACAAAATAAAAATCAAAAATATTTGAACTTTCGTCAAATTCTAAAGCAAAATCCATTAGTTTGAAATTTTTAATTATAGATTTATCAGTAATAGATGGGAGCATTTTATTAGGTTCAGAAAAAGTTTTATATTTGTGAATATTTTGAGCAATCAATGCTAATTGTTCTTTTTCAAGCAATAAATTAACATAATTGTTTTGGCACTCAATTTCAATCGAAAAGGTTCTTTCGCCTGGTTCCCCAATAGATTTTGGAAGTAAGCTTCTACATTCTCCAAAATTTATATATTTTTCTTTATCTTTCAAAGTAATATCACAAGTTTTAATTATCATTTTAACTAATTTATATTAGATTATTCATATAATAATAGATATATTAGAAGTGTTAGACAAAAAAAACTTAAGTTCTAATGAAAAAATCACAAAAAATAGAAATATACGATACAACTTTAAGAGATGGTACCCAACAAAGTGGAATCAGCCTATCTCTTGAAGAAAAAATACTTATTACAAAAAAATTAGATGAATTAGGTGTAGATTTTATCGAGGGCGGATTTGCAGGTTCAAACCCAAAAGATGAAGAGTATTTTAAAAGAGTTAAAAATTTAGATTTACAAAATTCTAAAATAGTTTCTTTTGGTCAAACAAGAAAGCCAAATTCAAAAGTCTACGAAGACCCTTTTATAGATGCAATCCTGACAGCTGAAACAGATTATGTAACTATTGTGGGAAAAGCTAGTGCATATCAAACTGAAAAAATAATTAAAACTTCATTAGAAGAGAATATAAATATGATAAGTGATTCTATCGAATATCTTAAAAAGAACAATAAAGAAGTTTTTTTTGATGCAGAGCATTTTTTTGATGGATATAAAGATAATCCTGAATATTCTATTTTGTGCTTAAAAACTGCATTAAACGCTGGAGCTAAAAGAATTATATTATGCGATACAAATGGAGGAACTCTTCCGAGTGAAATCTATGAAATTACAAAAAATATTTTAAATGAATTTAAAGAGGATAAATTATTTGGAATTCATACACATAACGATACAGATACAGCTGTAGCATCAACTTTATCAGCTGTTGAAGCTGGGATTTTTCAAGTTCAAGGATGTATTAACGGGTATGGAGAAAGAACTGGAAATGCTAATTTAATTAGCGTTATCGCAAACTTAAATTTAAAAATGAATAAGAAAACACTTCTAAATGATAATAATTTGAAACAACTAACCAATGTTTCAAATTATGTCTCTGAAGTAGCCAATAAAAGGCCGTTTCCCTTTCAACCCTTTGTTGGTAAAAATGCTTTCACTCATAAGGGTGGGATGCATGCAGCTGGATACTTAATTGATCCTCAATCCTTTCAACACATAGAGCCAACAGATGTAGGTAATGAATCATCTATTTCTATATCTGAGTTAGCAGGTAAAAAAAGTGTTATGACTAGAATAAAAAACTTAGGTCTAGATAAAATTTTAGATAATAACGATGCAGAAAAAATCATTAAATCAATTAAAGAAAAAGAATCAAAAGGTTATGCTTTTGAATTAGCAGGATCTTCGTTAGATTTATTAATTCATAGAAACCTTCCAAATTATGAGAAAAAATTTGAACTAGTAGATTTTATGGTAATAATAGAAAATAAAAGAAGAGGTTCTGTAGGAACAGGCTGGAGGCAAAATGAATTGGAACACCCTATGCTTTCAGAAGCAACAATTAAATTAAAAACTTACAATAAAATTGTTCACACAGCAGCAGAAGGCAATGGGCCTGTAGATGCACTAGATAAAGCAACAAGAAAAGGATTAATAGATACTTTTCCTGAAATAGATAAATTAAGACTTACAGATTATATAGTTAGAGTTGTTGAAGAAGGAACTGGCACTGGTGCAGTTGTAAGAGTAATTATAGAATCTTCTGATGATAAGGATGTATGGACTACCGTAGGAGCATCATCTAATATTATTGAAGCTAGTTGGTTAGCATTATCTGATGCCATTGAATGGTTTTTAATTAAAAACTCCCTGTAGGGCTAATATAAGCCTCTCCATCATGTTCAATAATAATCTCTTCGACTGTCTTGTTTTCTGATATTTTAAAAGCTCTTACAATTGGCCTAGTTTTTTCTACCAGTGAAATTAGAACATAATTAGGTTTGATCCAACCAGATTCTACTGCATTTGCGATATCAGTTGGCGAAGGATAAGCTTGAGAAAGTGTATGAGAATGATAAATAGAAAGTATTTCTAGTTTATTTTCATCTGCATATTTCTCAGCAGAAATTTGATCCAAGGGATCTAAAGAATATCTTTTAATTGGAGTTTCATGAATGTTTTTACATTTAAAAATTTGCTCTACTTCATTCTTTTTTCCCATCAAATATCCACAACATTCATTCGGATCTTCAATTAATGAGTGTTCAATTAACTTTGAAATTATTCGTCTTGGTATTATTATTTTCATAATTACAGTATAAATTATTTTTTTATGAACAATATTTCTAAAACCATTATCAATTGTAGACAAAATAACAAAAAAATTATAATTCATGAAAAAGATAAAGTGAATTTAGATTTTTCAGATGGCTATATTATTCAAAACGAAATACACAACTATTATTCAAAATCAGAAACATTTAATGCATGGAAAATAGGCTGCACTACAAGAGTAATGCAAGAATATCTTAAAATTCCAACTCCATGCGTAGGAAGAGTTATGAAAAAAAATGTATATAAGGGAGATTCAAAAGTAAAATTTAAAGATTTTATTAGACCTGGTGTTGAATGTGAAATAGGGGTTATACTTTCTAAGGAATTTGACTATACAAAAGAAAATAATGAATTAGACAAAATAATTGAAAAAATAGTTCCTTCAATCGAAATAGTTGACGATAGGTGGCCAGATTATAGTAAAGAAAATACCCCTATGTTAATAGCAGATGATTTCTTCGCTTCATCAATAGTATACGGGGAAGGGGAAAAAATAAAAGACATAAATGATTTAAAAGATATAAATGGATTCATGTCATCAAATAATAGAATTATAGGTACAGGAAAAGGTTCTGATATTCTTGAAAATCCTTTAAATGCCCTCAAGTGGTTTCTAGATTTTAATTTTATAGGGAATAATGTTCCAAAGGCAGGAGACTTGATTTCATTGGGATCCATTGTGCAAACGTATTGGGTTCATAGGAATGACACAATAAAAATAGATATTGAAAAAATAGGAAATGTAGAAGTTAAATTTAAATAGGAATAGGATATAAAAATGAAAATTATAAATTTAGAAGTATTTATTTCTAATCCAGGAAAAAATAATTTAGATGATGATTTTTCTAAATCAATTAAATATTTTGGTAAAAATCTTATATTTGTTAAATTAGAAACTGACATTGGAATTACAGGATGGGGAGAGTGTTATTCCCAATCAGATAGAGACACTCAAATCACTTCTCATGTTGAAAAGTTAAAGAAATATATTATGGATTATAGCCCATTTAATATAAGGAATTTTGTTTTAGGTGCACAAAGAGATTTTTCAAACAAAAGACCTTCTATGGACTTTTGGTGTGCAGTAAGTGGAATAGAAATTGCAATGTGGGACATTTTAGGAAAGTACTTTGATCAACCAATATATAATTTACTTGGAGGAAAAATCCGAGAAAGAATAAAAGTGTATGCTAATGGTTGGGCTACTAGCCTTGAAGAAGAAACTCTAGCAAAAAATGCATTAGATATGGTTAATAACAGAGGATTTAAGGCATTAAAATTTGATCCTTTTACCGGCCCTTGGGAAGATTGGCCAGAAAACGAAATTTTATTTGAAGCATCAAAGAGAGTAGGGACTGTCAGAGAAGCCGTAGGCCCAGACATTGAAATTTTAGTAGAAGTTCATAGGAGATTATCTGTTTCTAAAGCACAGCTTTTCACAAAAGAAATTGAAAAATTTAAACCTTTTTGGATTGAAGAACCATGTATATCAGAAAATATAGACGGTATAAAAGAAGTAAAAGATGTCACACATATTCCTATCGTAACAGGTGAAGCATTATATTCAAGAAATATGTTTAGAGATGTCTTCCAAAAAAGAGCTGCTGATATTATCAATCCGGATATTTGTAACACTGGCGGTATTCTTGAATTAGTTATGATTTCTTCAATGGCAGAGACTTTTTCAATAGGAGTATCTCCACATGGTTGGAATTCAACAGGGATAGGAGCTTCTGCTGCTCTACAAGTATCTTCTGTAATAAATAACTTTATAATTTATGAATATATGGTACATGTTGAAGAATTCTCAAAAAAAATCACAAAAAATCATCCCATAGTAGAGGATAGTTTTATTGAACTAAATAGTTTGCCTGGCTTAGGTACTGACATTGATGAAAAAGAACTAACTTTTAATGAAACAAAAAATAAAAGAGATTTCGGAAACTTAAGCTAAGTTTTTGAAAGTGTTTGTTTTTTATAATTCTTTTTTATTTCATTCCAGTCCCAAATTTGGGGTATAGTTTCTCCATTAGCCCATAAATCTAACTGATCATAATAGTTTTCAGATCCTGGATTACCAGAAGAACCTAATGGGACAATCCATCTACTATTTTCCCATTTACTAGGATCGTGTGCGTATCTGTTAACTGAAGCTGCTATAACATTATAATTTTTATCATATGAACCTGCTAAAGGAGTATCATTATCACCGCTAGCAGAAACCTTTTTAGGGTTTAATGTTTTAGAGTATTTTTCAAAAATAGAACTTAATGGATGCTGATGATTGGTTTTATGAAGATTTCCCCATTTCCATTCTTTTATATTATTTCCAAACTTTAATTCTAAGAAACTAATAGCTTCTTTGAAAGAATTTTCAAATAAGTTTTTCCAATTATCTTTTTTATTTAATAAAAAAGATTTATCGTCTCCAAAATGTTCATTGATCAAAGGGGTTAAAAATCTTCTTACATGTGAAACTGCACCATAATTTTTCCACTGTATTGTCTCTTCTGCTAGATTTGCATAATTGAGTTTTATTATTTCTTCAATTATTTTTTCTTTTGTTACAATATATATTGAAGCTCCGGAACTATGTTTATCCATTAAGAAATCCCATTTATACAAGGTGTCAATTCCTTCTTTTTCAAGTTTTGACAATTTGTTTTCTGATAAATTCATACTTTTACAATACGAAATCATTTTTTCAGCAGGTATAGAAAATTTTTGATTATGCATTTCAAGCATATTTTCTATTTTGAGGTTTTTAGAATTTTCTTGAATATAATTTACTAAAACTTTGGCTCTATATTCTGGAGCAAAAGCAACCGACATAAAATAAGGGTAATCGTAATCTACAACTTGTTGATTACAAGTAACTACCCATCCTTCCTTAGGATTTCTTGACTTTGGTAATTCATCTCTTGGAATCTCTTTATTTACTAGATATTTTTCTTCCCATCCTTTAGCGATACCCCATTCATGTTGTTTATCTCTTACAGGAACAGATCCTGCAAATTTATATCCAAAATTCTTATTTATATCTGCATAAGGATAATTATTTGTTCTGTCTGTCCATTTGTCAAAAGCTTTTTCTAAATCATCTGCTGATTTAGATTTCATCGCTTCATATGCTGAATCGATCCAATAAGTTCCTTCATCAAGGCCTCCCGGATCAGAAAGAGAAAGTGCGTATTCATCATTTGGATTTCCAAAAATTACATTCCCATTTATAGTTTTGATTACATCTATTTGAATTTTTTTCTCATTTCTAGGAAAAATATCCTTTTTAAAATGCTCTGTATTAATCCATTTTTTATCATAAAATTGCTGAATTTTATTATTTGAATATCTTAATTTTTCAATAAAAATATCTTGCGTATCAGCTCCTCCATGAGTCATTCCCCAAGCAACATTTTTATTGTGAGAAAAATGCATAAATCCTGGATAGCCAGGTATAGTATGCCCCATTCCTTCAAAAGTATCACATTTTAGATGTACTTGATAATAAACATTAGGGGTGTCCAAAGTTCGATGAGAATCTCCTCCTACTAATGGGAATCCAGAATAAGATTTCTCTCCAGATATTGACCATCCATTTGATTCTCCGTCTATTGCACCTATAGCCTTAAAATTTTCAGCAGCTTCTGTCAATTCTTCAACGGCATTTTTTATTTGCCCTGAGTAATTAGTTCCTGGAGGTAAAGTTAATAAAGCTCCAGGGAAGTATCCAGGGATTAACTTTGCAGCTTTTTCTGGGCCTATTTCATTAGAAAGTTGTGAGTAAAAAAGCTTTCCATTGAAAGAACCTTCAGCTGCATTTCTGATTTTATAAATCAATATAGAGTGCCAATCTTCCCAAAGTTCAGGCTCTATTTCTAAAAGGTTATATTCTAAAGGCAATACGGAGGTATTAGAAAGATAAAAATTAACTCCTTTTGTAAAATTTTTAATCATGTTTTTTGCAGAATCAGAAGCATTTCTTAAATCAGCTTTAGCTACAGTTTCAAAGTTACGCTTAATATTCAGCTTATCATTAGATATTGCTTTTTTACCCAAATATTCTGATGATCTACCAAGACACCTTAAGCGATCAAGGTCCATTTGAAATAGTCTATCCTGAGCTATCGAAAAACCTTGTGCAAAAAATAAATCATTTTCATTTTCTGCACTTATATGAGGAATTCCCCATTGATCTCTATAAATTTTTACATTTTCAATTAAATTCTCAGATTGATATGAGGATTCTAAATCAGGTAGAAAATCTTTTGGGTTTAACATAAATTTATTTAGGGCCGCTTGAAATTATTCCGGCAACCAAATCTCCCATTTGGCTAGTAGAAAGCTTATGATCATTCTCTCCCGCTATATCAATAGTCCTGTATCCTTCAGTAATTATTTTATTAATCGCTGATTCTATTTCATCAGCTTCTTCATGTAGTCCAAAAGACCAACGTAACATTAGAGCTGCTGACAAAAACGAAGCGACCGGATTGGCTACATTATGCCCTGCTATATCCGGGGCAGATCCATGAATGGGTTCATAAAGAGCAGGTCTGCCTCTTCTTCCTCTTCTTTTACCTGGAGGAGGAGGAGATGAAGCAAGGCTAGCAGAAGGAAGCATTCCCATAGATCCTGTAATAACTGAAGCTTCATCAGAAAGAATATCTCCAATGCTATTTTCAGCCACTATAACATCAAATTCGGATGGACTAGTTATGATTTTCATTGCTGCATTATCTGCAAGCATATGAATCAATTCTACCTCTGGATAATCTCGAGAGACTTCATTTGCTATTTCTCTCCATAGCCTACCTGTTTCTAAAACATTCATTTTATCAAGTGAATGTAATCTTTTTCTTCTTGATTTAGCTAACTCAAAAGCAACTCTTACAACTCTAGCTATTTCTTTTTCTGAATAAGCAAGTGTATCAACAGCTCTTCTGCCTCTAGTACTTGCGCTTCTTCTTTTAGGTCTACCAAAATAAAGGCCTCCTGTTAGCTCTCTTACGATCACAAAATCAACATCCTTTAAGTACTCAGGTTTTAACGGACTTGAATGAAGAAGCTCAGGGTAAACTTTTACTGGTCTCATATTTGCATATAGCCCAAGTCTTTTTCTTAAAGCTAATATTGCATCTTCTGGCCTTACATCTGCGCTAGGATTATCCCATTTTGGACCTCCTACAGCTCCGAAAAGAATTGCATCAGAACCCAAAGCTAAATTCATTGACTCAGGAGGAAGTGGGTTATTAAATTTATCAATTGCAGCACCACCAACAATTGCATGTATGAATTCAAAATTATGATCAAATTTTCTACATATTGCCTCAAGGACTTTCATTGATTCTGTAGTAACTTCTTTACCTACACCGTCACCTGCTAAAACACAAACTCTTGCTTCCATATTTCCTCCGAAAATTTTTCACTAACTACTATTCTATCAATATTTATATGAATTTTGAATTTAATCAAAAATTTATATGTTTTTTGACTCATATTTTGATATTTTATCTGCGTGTTGAAGAGTAATACCAATATCATCAAGGCCTTTCAAAATGGAATCTTTCCTAAAAGGGTCAAAATCAAAATTTGCAGAAAAATCTATATTATCTTCTAAATTTTGATTTTCTAAATTTACTGTTAGTTTATAGTTTGGAATTCTGATTGAGTTTGACATAATCTTATCAACTTCTTTTGTATTTAAAACAACTGTTATGATTCCGTTTTGCATACAATTATTTCTAAAAATATCTGCAAAACTAGTAGAAATAATTACTTTAAATCCATATTCGTAAAGAGCCCATGGTGCATGTTCTCTACTTGAACCAGATCCAAAATTTGGGCCTGTTACTAATATTGATGCTCCTGAAAACTTAGGCGAGTTTAATATAAAATCAGGATTAGGAACTCCATCTTCAAGATATCTCCAATCAAAAAATGCAAATTTTCCAAATCCTGTTCTTTCAATTCTTTTTAAAAATTGCTTAGGTATAATTTGGTCAGTATCTACATTAACTCTATCTAATGGAGCGACTAACCCTGTATGTTTTATAAATTTTTCCATAACTTTCTCCTGTTTCTATTGTAAAGGATCTACAATGATAGATCCTGTTTTTATATTTTTGATTTCTTGTAATTTGTAAATTTCTGAAACTAGAGAAATAGAAATAAAACAAAATATTATTAATATAATTGAAGAAAAATACATTAATCTTGTCCCCTCAATTAAATCATTCACCGTATCTGAGTTATACGCCCAAAATCTTGTTATTATTGAAGGATTAAAAAGCATAATCGATATAAAACTTAAAAACCATAATTTACATCTATTTGAAAGAATATCAAACATTTTATCCTTCTTTTGAATAATACTTCCTTTATAAATTTCAGAAAAAGTTTTAAAAATCCTATACGTCAAAAACAATAATGGGAAAATTATAATTAAAAAAGCTAAATTAAAATCTTTTGAAATAAATCTAGAAATGAAAACAGATAAAAAATATAAAAAAATTGCAAAATAAATCCATACTATAGATTTTTCAGGAGAAACAGATGATTTGTATTTTAAAGTTTTAATATTTCTTAAAGATCTATGAAAAAAAGTTCCTAATGGGAAAAAGAGGAGAAACATTAATAAAAACTGAAAAATATACAAAACTTGGGATCTTGATTGAGTTTTATCCATTTCGTTTACAAAAATCAAAGGCGTGTCACATTTTCCTTCTAAAAGTTCCTTTGGATTACTAGAATTACAATCTAAAAAGTTTTCTTTTTGTGAAAATTCTATTACTAAATCAAAATTTATAGCATTTGTTGGAGGAATAGAAGTTATTCCTTGATATTTCCAGTTTTTATATATTTTTTCATTATTTTTCTCAATAAAAAACATTCCAAAACACATTAGTATAGCGATAAAAAGAAACAACGTAATTATTCTAAGAGGATTGATGTTAGTTTCAAATGAATAAGCCGAAAAAAAAGATTTTCTAGCTTCATCTAAATTTTTCTGATTCCCAAAAATTTTAGATAAAAAGCTAGTTTTTTGTAGAGGGTCTTTTTGTGAATTTGAAAATCTCGAGAATGATTTAGGTTTACCAAATTTTTTTTGCTTTTCTTTTGCCAAAAGTGAATGTCCTACCAGTCTCTTACATCAACAAAATGGCCTTCTATAGCAGCTGCTGCTGCCATCTCAGGACTTACAAGGTGTGTTCTACCACCTTTCCCTTGCCTTCCCTCAAAGTTTCTATTAGAAGTAGAGGCACATCTTTCTCCGGGTGCAATAATGTCAGGATTCATTCCTAAACACATTGAACATCCTGATTCTCTCCATTCAAACCCAGCTGCCTTAAAAATTTCATCTAAGCCTTCTTTTTCTGCTTGAATTTTAGTTAAAGTTGACCCAGGCATAACTTGAGCTCTAACATTACTATTAACTTTTTTCCCTTTTATAATTTCAGCTGCGCTTCTTAAATCTGTTATTCGAGCATTTGTACAAGATCCTATAAAGACTCTATCTAATTCAATTTCTTCTATTCTTGTCCCAGGTTTTAAACCCATATACTCTAGAGCATTAGCACAAGATTGAGAATCTAAGGAAATTTCATAATCATCAGGAGAAGGAATTTGTGCTGAAATAGGTAAAACTTGAGAAGGGTTTGTCCCCCAAGAAACAAATGGCTCTAAATCATCACAATTTACTTCAACATAAGCGTCAAATTTTGCATCTTTATCAGTTCTTAAATTTTCCCAGTCTTTTATTGCTTTTTCCCATTCTTCACCCTTAGGAACCTTGTTTCTTCCTTGCATCCAATCATATGTTGTTTGATCAGGAGCAATCATTCCTGCTCTGGCACCACCTTCAATGGACATATTACATATAGTCATTCTTCCTTCCATAGAAAGACTTCTAATAGATTCACCTGTATATTCCATTACATATCCAGTTCCTCCAGCTGTACCAATTTGACCAATAAGTTTTAATACCATGTCTTTTGCCGTAACCCCTTTTGATAAATTGCCTTTGAACTCTACTTTCATAGTTTTAGGTTTTCTTTGTCTTAGTGTTTGAGTTGCCAAAACATGTTCTACTTCAGAGGTCCCAATCCCAAATGCTAATGACCCGAATGCTCCATGAGTTGATGTATGAGAGTCTCCACAAACAATTGTCATTCCAGGTTGTGTATAACCTTGTTCTGGCCCAATAACATGGACTATGCCTTGTTCTTTATCCCAAACATCAAAAAGTGTAATTTCGTTAGATTTACAATTCTCTCTAATTGTATCTACTTGTTTTCTAGCTACCTCATCTTTTATTTCTTCAGTTCTAGTATCATCAGTAGTAATATTATGATCCACAGTAGCAATTGTTAGGTCAGGCCTTCGAACATTTCTATTGTTGATTCTTAAACTTTCAAATGCCTGAGGAGAAGTCACTTCGTGGACTAAGTGTAAATCTATATATAAAATTTCAGGTTGATCTTTAGGCTCAGCAACAATATGCTTTTGCCATATTTTTTCAAACATTGTTAGTTTATTAGACATCTAACTCTCCTCTTAAATCTCTATTAATTAAATCGCAACTAGCTTACTGATTGAATAATCAAAAATCTATTTATTGCATTAACATAAGCCTTTGCACTTGCAAGTATTATATCTGTATCTGAACCTTGACCTGTATAGATTGTTCCGTTTTTTTCGATTCTAATTGTAACTTCTCCCAAAGCATCTATTCCTTCTGTCACTGAAGAAACAGAAAATTCAGTAAGATTTACATCTATTTTAGTTAAGTCGTCAATAGAGTTACATACTGCATCAACAGGTCCTGTTCCTGATTTGGAACTTTTTCCGGTTTTTCCATCAGGTAATTCCAAAGTAATATTTGAAACAGGATCTCTTTTATTTCCACAAATTACATCTAAATCTATAACCTTAAAGTTTTCTGTAGTATCTAATTCTCTGTGAAATTCACTCATCAAAGATTCGAGATCTTTATCAGTTATTTCTTTTTTCTGGTCTGCTAAGCTTTTAAAACTATTAAATACTTCCAACAATTCAACATCGCTTACTTTATAGCCTAAGAAATCCAATCTGGACTTTAAGCCTGCTCTGCCAGAAACTTTAGTAAGCACAATAGCATCACCCTTCCATCCTACTTCTTCAGGATGCATAATTTCAAATGTTGTTCTTTCTTTTAAAAAAGCATCTTGGTGAATACCTGAAGAATGTCTGAAGGCATTTTGACCAGTAATGGCTTTATTAAATTGGATAGGGAACCCAAATATATTTGATATAAGTCTACTTGAAGGACCTATTTCAGAAGTATTTATATCCGATGAAACTTTATAATGATCGGGTCTAGTTTTTACTGCCATTATAACTTCTTCCAAAGCAGCATTTCCAGCTCTTTCACCTAAACCATTAACACATCCTTCAATTTGTCTTGCTCCATTTTCTAATGCTGACAAACTATTAGCTACAGCCATACCAAGATCGTTATGGCAATGAACACTTACAATAGCTCTATCAATGTTTGAAACATTTTTAAAAACACCAGAAATCAATTTCCCAAATTCTTTTGGGTTAGAATAACCTACTGTATCCGGAATATTCACAGTCGTAGCTCCTGCATCAATAGCTTTTTCAAGCATCATATATAAATATTCAGGATCTGATCTTGAAGCATCCATAGGAGAGAACTCAACATCTTCAACAGAATCTCTAGCTTGCTTTACAGCATCTATTGCCATTGACATAATTGACTCTCTATCTTTTTTCATTTGATGCAACAAATGGATATCTGATGTTGACAAAAATGTATGAATTCTTGGTTTTAATCCATCTTTTACACATTCTATAGCAGATTGTATATCTCCTTTAACTGCTCTTGCTAAGGTACAAATCGTTGGGCCTTCAATTTCTGAAGCTATTTTTCTTACTGCAGAAAAGTCCCCAGGTGAGCTAGCTGCAAAACCAGCTTCAATTATATCTACATTTAGTTTCTGTAACTGAGAAGCGATCCTAAATTTATCCTGAGAAGTCAATGACGCTCCTGCAGACTGTTCTCCATCTCTCAGTGTAGTATCAAAAATTATTAGTTTATCTGTTTTTATTTTTTCCGACATTATATTTCGCCTTATTGACCTACGTGGTTGATTCCAACCAGGGCATCATAGCTCTTAAGTCTTTTCCTATTTTTTCGACAGGATGATTTAAATCTGCTTCTCGGAGGTCATTATATTTATGAAGACCTTCATCGTTTTCGGCTATCCATTCTCTTGCAAATCTTCCACTTTGGATATCATCTAAAACTTTTTTCATAGCATCCTTGACTGAATCATCAATTATTCTAGGGCCAACAGTGTAATCGCCATACTCCGCAGTAGTAGAAACAGAATATCTCATACCTTCAAGTCCCCCTTGATAAATCAAATCAACAATAAGTTTCAATTCATGCAAAACTTCAAAATATGCTGATTCAGGTTGATATCCTGCTTCAGTAAGAACTTCAAAACCAGCCTTAATCAAGGCTGTTACACCACCACAAAGTACTGCTTGTTCACCAAACAAATCGGTTTCAGTTTCTTCTTTAAAAGTTGTTTCTAAGATCCCTGCTCTACCTCCACCTATTCCTTTTGCATAAGCTAATCCAATTTCATAGGCATCTCCTGAAAAATCTTTATCAACAGCTATTAAACACGGTACTCCTAAATCTCTTTCAAAAACTGCCCTAACTCTATGTCCTGGAGCTTTTGGAGCAATCATAACAACATCAATATTTTCAGGAGGTTTAATCTCTTCGTATAAAATAGCGAATC
>Ga0315327_10000068_pt1 | contig 40437 bp, 45 predicted proteins | sample M110032315metaG_FD_203460 | JGI IMG/M metagenome (GOLD analysis project Ga0315327, IMG submission 203460) | Ammonia-oxidizing marine archaeal communities from Monterey Bay, California, United States - M1 100m 32315 | ecosystem: Environmental > Aquatic > Marine > Coastal | place: USA: California... | reverse complement strand
TTTAATGCTCTTGTGCCTACAACCAAGCTATCAGCCAAATTTAAAATACCTCTTAATATAGGAATTTTTAATAATGATCTATTGTAAAATCTACTAAATTTAATTTGTTCTTTTACAATTTCACCATTAGGATTTCTAACTGCTAATACAGCAGCATTTTTACCCCTTATCATTACGCCTTCAATTAAGGCTTGGCCTCCGTAGGAAATTTGAGAATCTTTTTTGTTAGAATCAGACAACTTTTTACTATTTTGCGCCGTATCTTCTTCTCATTCTTTCGACTCTACCCTCGGTGTCCACGATTCTCTGCTCACCAGTGTAAAAAGGATGGCATTTACTGCATATCTCAACTTTTATTTCATTTTGGGTAGCCCCTACTGTATACGTATTTCCACAAATACATGAAACAGATGCATCAAAATATTCTGGGTGAATTTCTTTCTTCATTCAGCTAACACATTCACTCGTTTTTGGGTTCTAGTATGAAAATCAAACATAACTTTTCCATCAATTAATGCAAAAAGGGTGTGATCTCTACCTATTCCGACATTAATTCCGGGTTTTACCCTTGTACCTCTTTGCCTAACTAAAATAGATCCTGCAGAAACCTCAGTTCCAGCATAAGCTTTAACCCCAAGTCTTTTCCCAGCGCTATCACGTCCATTCTTCGAGGTACCTCCACCTTTTTTATGAGCCATCTTCTTCTCCTTTAGATTTTTTTGGGGCAGCCTTCTTCTTAGCAGCAGGAGTTTTCCCTAAATCTTTAATCACTATAGATGTTAAATTTTGTCTATGCCCAATTCTAACTGTATGTCTAGTCTTATTTTTGTATCTTATACCTCTCACCTTGGGACCTTTGTATTGGTCTTCAATTTCCCCTACAACCTTTGAATTTTTTACAACGGGCTTTCCTATTATTACTTTTCCAGATAAAGAAGTCATTAAGACATCATCGAAAGTAATTTTTTCCCCTGGCTTTCCTTCTAATTTTTCAACACTTATCTTAGTGCCTTGCTCTACAAGGTACTGTTTTCCACCAGTTTTTATTACAGCATAATCGTTCATAGTTTTTTCCTAGATTAAATTAACTACCGAATTTTACATTTCTATCTAATGTAGGTCAATAAGCTTTGTATATTTATAAATCATAAAAATTGGATTTATGCCAAACAAGTGGAGAAGAATCATTTGAATTGACTTTCGTTACATTTGCAGCAAATAAAGTATGATCAGATACCGAAGTTATAAAATCTAATTCACAACTAAATTGAATTAATGAATTTTCAATTACATAAATACCATCATTCAATGAAATGAATTTAAATTCATCAGGTAATTTTTCTTGATTATTACGACTAAAGAACTCCGCGTATTTTTTCTGCTCGCTATTAAGAACAGATAAACCAAATATACCATTATTAACAATTAAATCATGGCTCGTAGCACTTTTTGATATAGAAACAAGAATAGAAGGTTTTTTTATAGACAAAGAAAAGAAGCTATTTATAGTTATACCGTGCACATCTCCATTATTTTCTAATGTGGTTAGCACAGCAACTCCTGTGGGAATTTTTCCCCACGATATTTTTAAGTTTTCTTCAAATGAAGTCACTTTTTACTCTTTTTTTTACTATCTCCTTTTTTAGGCTCCTCTTCCTGTGTGCTTGGATCTGAAGACACAGCCCGAATAGCTGAAATTTTATCTCCTGGTTGTAATTTCATGAGAGTGGATCCTTGGGTAGATCTTCCATAAATACTAATCTCATCCATAGGTATTTCTTGCACAACAGCTTTTTCAGTAAGAAGATAAACACTATCAGAAGTTCCTGATTCCTTGTCCAATTTAACTGCCTGTGCATCAGCAACTTTTCCATTTTTGGTGGTAATTTTCATGGTCATTAGTCCTGTTCCACCTTGCTTTTGAACTTTAAAATGTTCCATCTTTGACAGCTTTCCAAAACCTTTCTGACTAGCCACTAAAATATAACTGTTTGGATCCTTGGATGTAAGAACCATTGCAACTACTCTTTGCTTTGAATCTAACCTCATGCCTCTGACTCCTCCAGCAATTCTGCCTTGGGGCCTAACACTTTCTACTGAAAATCTAATTTGTTTGCCTGCATTTGAAACCATAACTATATCAGGGTAAACTTTAACGGCTGTCTCTTTGCCTTTATTGTCTACAATGCTAAAGTATTTTCTGCCGCCTTCCTTCTTTAAGATATTGCTATCTTTCTTATCTGATTGAGGATCAATTAAATCTTTATCAATATTATTGGTATCAATTTCAGTCAATGAATCTATTACATAAGATACTCCTCTGTCAGGATTTTTCTTGTTCACAACTAGTTTAATTATATTATTTTTTTCTACTTCAATAAGCGGTAATGCCAAAGCAACTGACACAAGCTCATCATCAGGCTTCAATTTAAATGAATGTAGCCCAGACTTCCTTAAGTTCTTAAACTTAGAAATATCCATAGTTTTTATTCGGCCATTCTTAGTAGCCATTACAATATATGATTCCAGCTTTTGATCTATTTCAGGAACAGTTAAAATTGCATTTACTTTTTCTCTAGCCTCAAGAGCTACAATATTATGAACAGGAGTGCCTCTACTATTCCTACTCTGATTAGCCGGAAGATCAAAAACTCTTGAGGAAAATACTCTACCTCTATCTGTAAAAAGAAGTATGGTGTCGTGAGTATCTGCAATCTGCATGTATGGAGTTACATCATCCTCCTTGGTCATTTTTTGTCCCTTAACTCCCTTTCCTCCTCTATGCTGACGCCTAAACGTATCACTCTTAACTCTTTTCAGGTAACCATTTCTACTAAGAGTTACCACAGATTCTTCGTGGGGCTCAACATCCTCTCTATTCCACTGCCCCAGCTCTTCTTTGTGAAGTTTAGTCAGTCTTTTATCTCCATATTTTTCTTTTAGTTCAGAGGTTTCTTGCTTGATTACCTCAAATATCTTTTGCTTACTACCTAATAATTCATTTAGGTCTTTAATCAAATCCTTCAATTCATTGTATTCAGATTCAATTTTCTCTGTCTCTAGAGCTGCTATTCTTCTTAATTGCATATCTAATACAGCCTGAGCTTGGATCTCACTCATTGAAAATTTTGACATCAAGGCTTCTCTTGCCTCTTCAACAAGGCCAGCAGATTTTATAGTTTCTATTACATCATCAATGTTTTGAAGGGCTATTCTTAGTCCTTCTAAAATATGAATTCTACTTTGAGCTTTTCTTAATTCAAATTCTGCGCGCTTAGTAACTATATCAACTCTAAAATCAACATAATATTTAAGAATTTGTTTTAAATTAAGCACTCTCGGCGAACCATCTACAAGGGCAACCATATTTATAGAGAATGATGATCTTAATGGAGTCTGTTTATAAAGATTATTTAATACTACAAATTCACTTGCTCCTCTTTTAAGCTCAACAACTAGCCTGGTCCCTTTTCTGTCAGATTCATCTCTTACCTCAGAAATACCTTCAATTTTTTTTGTTTTTAGTAATTCGGCTATTCTTATTACTAAATTAGCTTTATTTACCTGATAAGGAAGTTCATCAAAAACAAGTCTTATTCTGTCTTCTTGTTTGTTCATAAACTCGACTTTATTATTTGCTTGAATCATTACCCTTCCTCTGCCAGTAGCATAAGCTGATCTTACTCCGTCAGTGCCCCATATATGAGCTCCTGTAGGAAAGTCTGGGGCTTTAATATACTCCATCAGATCTTCAACAGAACATTCAGGATTATCAACTACTTCAATAATCGCATCACAAACCTCACTTAAATTATGAGGTGCCATGTTTGTTGCCATTCCTACTGCAATCCCTTGCACTCCATTAACAAGCAAATTAGGTAACCTGGCTGGCAACGTGCTTGGTTCTTGTATGGAAGCATCAAAGTTATCATTCCAAGGCACTGTTTCTTTTTCGATATCAGAAAGCATTGCATCAGAAATCGGCTGCAATTTTGCCTCTGTGTATCTCATAGCAGCTGCAGAATCACCATCAGTTGATCCGAAATTTCCCTGACCTTCTACTAGCATATATCTCATAGACCATGATTGAGCCATTCTTACCATTGCTTCATAAATAGCAGAATCACCGTGAGGATGATATTTACCCATAACTTCACCAACAAGTCTTGCACTCTTCTTAAATGAAGAATTGGCTCTCATGCCTGTGTCATACATAGAATATAAAATTCTTCTTTGAACGGGTTTTAAGCCATCTCTCACATCAGGCAATGCTCTTGATACTATGACGCTCATAGCATAATCAAGATAGGAATTAGACATTTCCTCTTCTATTCCTATAAGTCTTATATTATCTTTATTATCTCTTTCAGGAAGTACCATAAATAAACTAGATTGTTACTACAATTTATGTTAAAAATCCCCCAAATAAATTACAATTATTTATTCGGAAATCCAACTTAAAATATTTTCAAAACCGGAAGGTATTTTTTCTGCTGAAAAAATAGGCCATGCAATACCCATAATTTCCCATTCTCCTACCATCTCTAAAGCTTCTATGGAGCCATTACCAACATTAATTCCGGATAGTAAAAATTTATCTGGTAAAAATTTTATAGGTATTTCCCAATCTAAGGCATAATGAGTATTCAGTGGCCCTGCACCACCAATGATTTCAGCCAATTTAGAACCTAAAGCTAAAAATGATGAATTAGAGCCTTCAAATTTTCTAATTTTACATTCTTTCTTATTAAAATAACTGATCAATGATATAAGCCCTCGCTCTGTAAAAAGTGTCTTTAAATTATTATTTTTTGCATATTTTAAAAAAATAGATAAATCGCTTAAAGGCACTTTCTCAGGAATTATTAATCCACTTAAATCTTCAGGGATATCCTCTATATGGGTTGCTAAAACAAGTTTTGAATTTATAGAAAATGAATTGAATTTATTTTTTATCTTATTTAATATTTTTTCATCATTAGATATCACTAAAATTTTCATTTACTTAATTGGGTATATCTTCAACACCAAACCAATTATCTTGATTCTTATTTATATAAAGATTTTGTTTTAAAGCTAGATCCATAATTTCTAGTTCTGAAATGGGCTGCCTGTGCCCATTTTCATAAACAAGAGGATAGTATCCAAGAGGCTTTTGATTAAAAACTAAATAATAATCATAATTATTATTTAGAAATGAAGAGGATTCAGAATTTTCTATATTGAAGTTAAATAAAATCCCCATAACTGCATTAATGTTTATCAGCTGAGATAGAGCGTTAAATACTGTAAATGTAGTAGAAATTAAATCACTAAAATTCTTGTCTTCCAAAATAATCCAGGTTACCTCTCCAGGCTCATTTATTAATCTAAAATTTGTATTAGTGCCTTGGTCTCCTTCTGAAATAATTTTTTTTAATTCTCTTTTTGAAAATTCTTCAATTAGGTTTTCATTATCCCAACACATAATCTTTGAATCTCTATAAAAATTAATCCAGTTAAAACTATTTTCAAAATTCTTAATAGACGCCATAGAATTCCATAAATCTATATGAGAATCTTTCTTAAATAACCTAGAAAACAATTACAGATCGCCTAACTGTTTTTGCAAATCTTTTAATCTTATTATTCTGTAAATAGCAGGTGGGTGAGTAGACATTAATTTACTATCTCTATTTAATTTAACTTTCATAAAATAATCTAAATTATAGTTTATATAGTATTTATTATATTCTGTTTTACTGTTTAAATAAATAAAAAGAGGTTACTTTGATATCTAATTCTGAATATAAAAAATTCTGCATTTTACTTGCTGAAGAAGCAGGAAAATTTGTAATGAACTATTTTGATAAAGATTTTGAAGTATTCTCTAAAGATAGAAAAAATAATCTAGTCACAGAGGTTGATAAAGGCTGTCAAGACCTAATAAAAAATAGGATCTATAAAAGGTTTCCAGATCATAATATAATTGGGGAAGAAGATGATTCTTCAGAGATAAGGAATGCTAGTGAATTCGTATGGGTAATAGACCCAATTGATGGCACAACAAATTTTGCTAATGGATTACCAAATTTCTCTATTTCTATAGCACTATTAAAAAATTCAGAACCCATAGCAGGGTCTATATGGATCCCTTGGCCTAATGAAAAGAAATGCCTGATTTTTTCAACAGCAAAAGATGGAGGGTCATGGATTGATAATTCGAAAATATCTATTAAAAAATCACATTTTTCTATAGGAGAAGGCGCAATTTCTTCGTACTCATCATTTAGCCCAATATTCGGAAATAAAGATAGAAAAATTAAACCCATGAATAAAAGATTGAGGGGGGATAAAAGAGTAATAGGAAGCGTGGCTTATGAAATGGCAATGTTAGCAAAAGGGGTAGTTAGTCTTGCATTATTAGGACCAGCATTTATTTGGGACTTTGGGGCAGGATTGTTATTAATTAAAGAGGCAGGAGGCATAGTATTAGAATTAGATAATAATTATGAACCTAAAGCAGAATTTAATTCTTTTTTAAATGGGAATTATCAGAGAGACCAAGAAACATTCACAAAATTAAGGAATTGGACTGGCAAATTCATTGCAGGAAATCCAGATATTATGAAACTTAATAATCATGGAAAATTCGTATAACAATCATATAGCGTGTTATATTAACCTCTTACAATTTAAAAGGAAATGAATTGAATATAGAATTATACGATACAACTCTTAGAGACGGTGCTCAGCAATCAGGTATTTCTCTATCTTTAAAGGATAAGATAAATATTACTCTAAAATTAGATGAGATAGGCATTCCCACCATTGAAGGTGGATATGCTGGATCAAATCCGAAGGATGATGAGTATTTTAAGTTAATACAAAAAGAAAATTTATCTAATTCAACTATAAGTGCATTTGGGAGTACAAGAAAACCTAACTCAAAAATTGAGTCCGATCAAATCGTTAATGCAATGCTTTCATCTGAAACAAAAACTTTAGCAGTTGTTGGAAAATCATCATCAAAGCAAGTAGAAAAGGTTCTTGAAACAAGCTTAGATGAAAATTTAAGTATGATATCTGAGACCATTACTCATCTTAAAGAAAGAAATAGGAGAGTGATATTTGATGCTGAACACTTTTTCGATGGCTTTATAACAAATAAAGATTACGCACTTAAAACTTTAAAGGTAGCAGTAGATTCTGGCGCAGATATAGTTGCCTTGTGTGATACAAATGGTGGCATGATTCCTGAAGATATAAAAAACATAATAAATGAATCTAAAGATTTTGGAATAGATGTTTATAAGATTGGAATTCATTGCCATAATGACACAGACACTGCTGTTGCCTGCTCTTTAGTAGCTTTTGAGCAGGGAATTAATCATATCCAAGGAACAATTAATGGATATGGTGAGAGATGCGGTAATGCAAATCTTATAAGCATAATAGGGAACCTGCAGTTAAAAAAGCAAGTAAAAATATTTTCTGAAGAAAATCTAAAAAAGATAACTGAATTATCAAACTATGTTTCTGACACTGTTAATAGGACTCCTTTTGCGTATGCGCCCTTCGTAGGAAGTAAGGCATTCACACACAAAGGTGGCATGCATGCCTCTGCTGTAAATAAATATGTTGAATCATACCAACATATTGACCCTGAGATTATTGGAAATAATTCAAATATTACAGTTTCAGAACTAGCTGGGAGAAGCAATATAATTTCAAGATTAAAAGAACTACTTATATACGAAGAGTATTCTCCTGAAGATATAAAAAAATTAACTTCTATTATCAAAGATAAGGAAAATAGTGGCTTTTCTTATGAAACAGCCTCAGCCTCACTAGAATTACTACTAAAAAAATACAAAAAATTAATTCAAAGCCCTTTCGAGCTAAATGAATACAATGTGACTTTAAAAAGTAGTCCTAAAGATTTTGGAGAGCCTATGTGTGAGGCAAATATAAATATCTCTGTTCAAAATGAAATTCATAATTCTAAAGCAGAAGGAAATGGGCCTGTAGCAGCATTAGATAAGGCACTTAGACAGGCATTGTCATATTATTATCCTGAACTTAGTAAAATAAAACTAACTGATTACAAGGTAAGGGTAGTGAATGAATCAGAAGCAACAGAATCAATTGTAAGAGTTTCAATTGAATCTGCTGACCATAAAACTGTCTGGACAACTGTTGGGGCTTCACCGAATATAATTGAGGCGAGCTGGATGGCCTTATCAGATTCCATGGAATGGTGGTTAACGAATAATATTAGCGACTAATATATTTTGGCCCATCAAAATCTACTATGACTTCACTAATATCACCTTGACTACTTATTCTATATGCTCTCAATACAGGTCTTGTTTTTTCAACTAAAGAAACTATTACGTAAAATTGTTGCAAATAACCAGACATAAGAGCGTTCTTAACATCTGTCTCAGATAAATATGCTTGAGTATGTGTATGAGAATGAAAAATGCCTATTATCTCTTCTTCCTCTTCATCTGACTTTTTCTCTGCACTAAGATGTTCACTAGGATCAAAAGTATATCGATTCTGAGGGTTCTCATGGATATTTTTTAATGGATGAAATTTTGAAACTATTCCGCCAGAACCTTGAAGGACCCCACAACTTTCATTCGGATCATTGTTCAACGAATGTAAAATTATTTCTCCAATAATTTTTTTTGGTATAAAAATTGAATTATTATTCATTGTTTAAAATTTTACTGACTATTTTATCGCCCATTTCTTGGGTGCTTAAAAATTCCTCGCTAGCCAAAGATATGTCTTTTGTTCTGGCTCCTGATTCTATCAATTCATCTATTGCACTTTCAATGCAACTTGCTTCTTCATCAAGACCAAATGACCATCTCAGCATCATGGCAGTGCTAAGAACTGACGCCACTGGATTAGCTAATCCTTTTCCAGATATGTCTGGAGCCGAGCCATGAATAGGTTCATAAAGGGCTGGCTTAGAAGAATTATTTTCATTTGAGCCCGGAATACTAGATAAACTAGCAGAAGGCAACATCCCCATTGATCCCCCTATTACTGCTGCTTCATCAGAAAGAATATCTCCAAAAGTATTTTCAGTTACAATTACATCAAATATGGAAGGGCTAGTAATAATTTGCATTGCTGCATTATCAGCAAGCATATGAATTAACTCAACTTCAGGATATTCAGATGAAACTTCTTCAGCTATTTCTCGCCATAATCTAGAAGTAGCCATTACATTCATTTTATCAAGCGAATGCAATACTTTTTTTCTTTTTTTTGCCATTTCAAATCCAACTTTAACAACCCTTCTTATCTCATCTTCGTCATATTTAAGCGTATCTACAGCTATTCTTTTTCCGTTATCCTTCCATCTTTTCTTAGGTTCTCCAAAGTAAAGACCCGACGTCAATTCTCTAATTATTATAAAATCAACATCTTCTAGAATTTCTCGTTTTAGTGGACTTGAATCTATTAAAGACTTATACACTTTTGCTGGTCTTATATTTGCAAATAAATCTAATTGCTTTCTTAATTTTAAGATTCCATCTTCAGGTCTAATTTCACTGTTAGGATCATCCCATTTAGGGCCTCCAACAGAACCAAAAAGTACGGCTTGATTTTCTAAGCAACTACCAAGCGCTTCTTCTGTAATAGCTACTCCATTTTTATCAATTGAAACACCACCTACCTCTTGATAATCATATTCAAATTGATGCCCAAATTTTTCAGATATTGAACCTAATATTTTTTCAGATTCTTTTGTAACTTCAGGCCCAATTCCATCACCACTTAACACAGCTATTTTATATTTCAACTTTTACCACCTATCTATTCTTGATGATTCATAATTATTGATTTTATCTTCAGATGTTAAAGTTCTACCTATCTCATCCTGACCTTTTAAAAGTGATTCCTTTCTAAATGCATCTATATCAAATTTTTCTGAAAATCCATTTTGATCTTTTATTACTTGATTTTCAAGATTTACTTCCAGTTGATACCCGGTATATTTAGGAGATGAAGCCATTCCCATTAAATAATCTACTTTTTCTTTATCTAGACTTATAGTTAGTATTCCATTTTGAAAACAGTTAGTTCTGAAGATATCAGCAAAACTTGGAGCAATTAAAATTTTGAACCCATAGTCTAAAAGAGCCCACGGAGCATGTTCTCTTGACGACCCAGAACCAAAATTTCTACCTGCTACTAATATTGATGCACCTTTATATCTATTGTTGTTTAGGATGAAATTAGGGTCAGGAACCCCAGGCTCTAAATATCTCCAATCGAAGAAGGCAAATTCCCCAAAGCCTGTTCTTTCAATTCTTTTTAAAAATTGTTTAGGTATTATTTGATCAGTATCTACATTTGCAAGATCTAAAGGAGCAACCAAACCTTTATGATTTAAAAAAACTTCCATTATTTCCAATTCCTTACATCGACAAAATGACCTTCAATTGCTGCTGCTGCTGCCATTTCAGGGCTAACTAGGTGAGTTCTTCCTTCTTTTCCTTGCCTTCCTTCAAAATTTCTATTTGATGTAGAAGCACATCTTTCTTGGGGCACAAGAATATCTGGATTCATTCCTAGGCACATTGAGCATCCTGCATCTCTCCATTCAAACCCAGATTCTGTAAATATCTTATCTAAACCTTCCTTTTCAGCCATCATTTTTACTAATCCTGAACCTGGCACAACCATTGCTCTTACATTTTTATCTATCTTCTTGCCTTCAATTATATTGGCGGCGGCTCTCAAGTCTTCTATCCTTCCATTTGTACAAGAACCTATGAATACTCTATCTAACTTAATATCAGAAATTCTTTGACCTGCCTCTAAACCCATATAATTTAGAGCATTTTGGGCATTCGATTTTTCTTCAGGAGTTGAATAGCTTTCTGGATCAGGAACAGAAGAATTAATTCCCGCAACTTGGCCAGGATTTGTTCCCCATGTTATATGAGGTTCTAAATTAGAACAGTCAATATCAATATTTGTATCAAATTCTGCATTTTCATCAGTATATAAATCTTTCCAAATATCCATTAATTTATCTAAATTAGAACCTTTAGGTGAAAATTTCTTTCCTTGGACAAATTCGAAAGTTTTTTCATCAGGTGCAATCATTCCAGCTCTTCCGCCACCTTCGATAGTCATGTTGCATACTGTCATCCTGCCTTCCATAGACATTTTCTTAAATACATCTCCTCTAAATTCAATTGCATGTCCTGTTCCGCCATCAACTCCTATTCGTTTTATTATTGATAAAATTAAATCTTTTGGAGTTACACCAAATGGTAAATCTCCATTGACATTTATGGCCATAGTTTTAGGCTTCTTTTGTACTAGACTTTGAGTTGCTAGTACATGCTCAACTTCTGAAGTACCTATGCCAAAAGCTAATGCACCGAATGCACCGTGCGTTGAAGTATGACTATCTCCACACACAATTGTCATGCCTGGTTGAGTCAGCCCTAATTCAGGTCCAATTACATGCACTATTCCTTGATTAATATTATCAATATCATACAATGGAACTCCAAATTCTTTGCAATTAGCCCGAAGTGTCTCAATCTGTTTCTTTGCTATAGGATCTTTAATATTGAATCTATCTGAGGTTGGGACATTATGGTCAATAGTAGCGGCAGTAAGATTAGGTTTTCTTACAGTCCTAGAATTTATTCTTAAGCCTTCAAATGCTTGAGGTGAAGTAACCTCATGAACTAAATGAAGATCTATGTATATTAAAGCCAGATCATTATCAATTTGATCTATTACATGAGGTTCCCAAATTTTTTCAAAAAGCGTTTTGCTCATCTTCCTGCTCCTGACCCAGGTGACTCAGAGCCTTCTTTGGTCATTTGAATTGATCTATTTATTGCATTTAAGTAAGCCTTGGCAGATGCTACGACAATATCTGGATCTGAGCCAGTTCCAGTAAAAGTTATGCCATTTAAATTTTCAATTCTTATAGAAACTTCTCCTAATGCATCTATGCCTTCCGTAACAGAATTAACACTAAATTCAGTTAATTTAACTTCTATATCAATTATTTTATCGATTGCTTTACAAACTGCATCTACTGGGCCAGTCCCTTCTGATTCTGAAAAAATCTTTTTATTATCAATATTTATAATTTCGATCTTGGCTTTTGGTTTCTGCTGATTTCCGCAGAGCACTTCTATAGAACTTAAAGCAAGATAAGATTTTTGAGATTTATACCTAGACTGCTCAAATATCAATGCTTCAAGATCAACGTCAGTAATCTCCTTTTTACTATCAGCAAGATCTTTAAATTTTATAAATAAAGTATTCAATTGATCATTATCAAAATCATAACCTAAATCATTTAGTCTTGATTTTAGTCCTGCTCTTCCTGACAATTTTCCTAAAACAAGAGCTTCTCCTCTCCACCCTACTGTTTCTGGCTCCATTATTTCAAATGTACTTTTATCTTTTAGAAAAGCATCTTGATGAATCCCTGAAGAATGCCTAAAAGCATTTTGCCCCACTATTGCTTTATTTGCTTGCATTGGGAATCCAAAAATATTACTAACCAATCTACTAGTAGGTCCGATCTCGGAAGTATTCACTTTAGTTTTTACATTAAAATGATCTTTTCTTACCTCTAAGCCCATAATTACTTCTTCTAAAGCTGCATTTCCTGCTCTTTCTCCTAAACCGTTTATACATCCTTCAATTTGTCTTGCTCCATTTTCTACAGCTGCCAAACTATTTGATACCGCGAGTCCTAAATCATTATGACAATGAACACTTACTACTACATTATCAATGTTTCTAATTCTTTCTCTAAGGATTTTTATTGAGTCTCCAAATTCTTTGGATACAGCATAACCAACAGTATCAGGAATATTTATAGTAGTAGCTCCAGCTTCAATAGTTGCTTCAAGTAATGTAACTAAAAAATCAATGTCAGTTCTAGTAGCATCCATTGGTGAAAATTCAACATCATCAACATAATGTTTTGCTTTAGCTACTGCTTTAACAGCCATTTCAATAATTTCTTCTGGATCTTTTCTCATTTGATGTTCCATGTGTATTGCAGAACTAGACACAAATGTATGAATTCTAGGGCTTGAAGCTTTTTCTAATGCTTGAGCGGCTTTATCTATGTCACCTTCTATAACCCGAGCTAAACTAGCAACTTTACAATTTTTTATTATTTCTGCTATCTGACTCACTGCGTTGAAGTCACCTTGAGAACTAACAGCAAATCCTGCCTCGATTACATCAACTCCTAAACTCTCAAGCTGTCTTGCTATTAAGAGCTTTTCATCTACGGTCAAACCTGCGCCAGCAGATTGCTCTCCGTCTCTAAGAGTGGTATCAAAAATTATTAAAGATTCTCTATTCATAATTTATTAACTCTGATCCTTTAAAAAAGGCATCATTCCTCTCAACCTTTTACCTACTTCTTCAATTGGATGCTCAGAATTTTCTTTTCTCAAATCTTTAAACTTATGCAAACCTTCATCATTTTCAGCAATCCACTCTTTAGCAAATTGACCACTTTGAATTTGGTCTAACACTTTTTTCATGTTTTCTTTTACTGAAGGATCCACAACAACTGGACCTCTAGTATAATCTCCATATTCAGCTGTATCTGAAATTGAATATCTCATTTCGCCTAATCCGCCTTGATACATTAGATCTACAATTAATTTTAATTCATGCAGAACTTCAAAATATGCAGATTCAGGTTGATAGCCTGCTTCTACTAAAACTTCGAAAGCGCTTTGAACCAGAGAGGTTACACCGCCACATAATACTGCCTGCTCGCCAAATAGATCAGTCTCAGTCTCCTCTTTAAACGTTGTTTCTAATATTCCTGCCCTAGCTCCTCCTACTCCAAGACCATATCCTAGAGCAATATCCTTTGATTTACCGCTACTATCTTGGTGGACAGCTATTAAACACGGCACTCCTTGCCCTGACTCAAAAACTCTTCTCACAATATGACCAGGACCCTTAGGTGCAATCATAGCTACATCCACAAAATTTGGAGGTTTTATCTGTTCATAAAAAATACTAAATCCATGACAAAACATTAACATTTTGCCCTCTTCTAAATGTGGTTCTACATCCTCTCTGTAAACCTTTCCTTGAATGGTGTCTGGAAGGCAAAACATAATTACATCTGCACTTTTTACTGCTTCAGAATTTGATAGGACTGTCAGGCCTTTCTCTTCCGCCTTTTGCTTACTTTTGCTTCCTTCATACAAACCAACTACTACATCAAAACCTGAGTCTTTAAGGTTTAATGAATGAGCATGCCCTTGACTACCGTAACCAAGGACAGCAATTTTCTTTGATTTGATTAATTCCTTATCTATATCACTTTCATAATACATTTTCATTTTTATTTTCCTTTCGCTCTAAGCTTTTTAATACAGCAACTCTGCCGGTTCTCATAACTTCTATAACCCCATAAGGCTCTAAAAGTTCAAGTAATGATTCTATATCTTTTGAATCTCCCGTAGTCTCAATCGTCATTTGATCAACCCCAACATCAACCGTCTTAACATTAAATATGTTTGCTAATTGTAAAATTTCTCCTCTTTTCTCATTATCGGCATTCAACTTTATTAATACCATTTCCCTGTATACGTGTTCTTTGTCAGATATATCTTCAACTTTCACAACTTCAATTAATCTATCTAGTTTAGCAGCTACTAACCTAACAACTTCTTCCGGCCCTTCTACAACAAAAGTCATTCTTGATAAGCCTTCTTGCTCAGACTTTCCGACTGCTAAACTAGCAATATTAAAGCCTTGGCGCCTAAATAGTCCACAAATTCTCGCAAGTACTCCTGCTCTATTTTGAACAAGAGCAATCACTGTTCTGCTGCCTTTGTTACTAGATACCATCTACTGATTCCTCTAACAATTCATTTACGCTTTGACCAGATGGTATCATTGGGAATACGTTTTCTTCCTTTTTTATTTTAAAATCAATTAAAAATGGTCCATCATGGGCATTTGCTTCTCTTATGGCTGGCCTAACATCCTCATTATTATCCACACTTAGTGCTTTCATTCCATAAGCATTAGCTAGCTTAACGAAATCAGGATTAGCTGTATAAGAATTTGCATAAAAATCTTCATTAAAAAACATCTCCTGCCATTGAGTTATCATTCCTAAATGATTATTGTTCAATAATGCAAATTTAACCTTAATATTATTCTCAACAATGGTTGCTAATTCAGACAATGTCATTTGGAAGCCACCATCTCCAGCAATTGACCAAACCATTTTATCTGGACAACCAACTTTTGCACCAAGAGCAGCAGGAACTTCAAAACCCATAGTTCCTAAGCCTCCAGAAGAAATCCAAGAATTCTGACTGCAGAACGTGTAGTGTTGAGCAGCCCACATTTGATGTTGACCTACCCCTGTTACAATAACAGATTCTCCTTTAGTCTCGTCAGAAAGAGATTTAATTACATATTGGCCGACCAAATCGTCAGTTTTCTTAATTTTTAAAGAAGGGTGGTCAGACTTCAATTTGTCAATATGGCTAATCCAATCTAGATGAATCTTAGGTTTTATCTTAGGCAATAACTGATTAAGCACATCTTTAACGTTACCTATTAAAGGAACATCTACTTCAATATTCTTATTTATTTCAGCTGGATCAATATCTATATGAATTTTTTTTGATCTTGTAGCAAATCTGCTTGTATCACCGGTTATTCTATCGTCAAATCTACTGCCTATTGCTATAATTAAATCTGCCTGATCCAAAGCTAAACTTGCCCATGCAACACCATGCATGCCCGGGAAGCTTAAACTCAAAACATGATTTTCTGGAAATGAACTTATGCCTAATAAAGTAGTTACAACCGGAATTTGAGCACTTTCTGCTAATTTAAGCAGCTCCTCATAAGCTTGAGATATAATTACTCCATGTCCTGCTAGAATAACAGGTCTCTTGGACTGCTCAATTAATTTAATAGCCTCATCCACTTGAGTATTATGAGCAAACTTAGGTGGTTTATATCCTAAAATTTCTACATCTTCTTTCCAATAAGAACTATCGAATTCTACTTCCTCCAAAAAAACATCTCTAGGGATATCTATAAGTACAGGACCAGGTCTGCCAGTAGTAGCAATATAAAAAGCTTCTTTAACAACTTGAGGGATCTCGGATGCATTCATAACAAGATAATTATGCTTAGTTACAGGTAATGATGCTCCGGTTATATCTACTTCTTGAAAAGAATCTTTTCCAATTCCAAGCCTAGAAACCTGACCAGTAACTGCAATCATTGGAGAAGAGTCCATCATTGCAGTTGCCATTCCAGTTATCAAATTTGTTGCGCCTGGGCCTGAAGTTGCAAAACATATTCCAGGTTTTCCTGAAGCTCTAGAAAATCCATCTGCAGCATGAGATGCACCCTGCTCGTGCCTAACTAATATGTGTTCAAGTTCAGGGTACTGAGAAAGAGTTCCATACAAAGGTAATATAGCTCCACCAGGAATACCAAAAATTTTTGTACCCCCGTGATGAATTAATCCTTCACAAAGTAATTGTGCTCCAGTTTTTTTCATTTTTTATCCTTAAAATAAAAATATCTCGTCCAAAGGACGAGATTAAACCCGCGGTACCACCTTTGATTAGGTAAAACACCTCTCTCAATTAAGGTTATTTCGTAACCAACGTCTTAAACTACTTTGTTTCATTTAAGCCACTCCAGAGCGAGTTCTAAATCATAAAAATCACGAGTCTCACCAACCCTCGATTCTCTAAAAGATTTTATAATTTATACTACTCTCTTTCAACGTGTAAAAATCGTGATGAGAATAGCACAGCTCTATCTTAGGGTCAACTTATTAAACAAATCCATAAGTCGACCAATTGCATTATCCCAACTAAGCGACATCGCATGGTTCCTACCAGCTACCCCCATTGAATCTCTTAATCTTCTGTTACTAAGTAAAACTTCAAGTTTATCTACAAATGGGCCAGGGCATCTCCATTGAAGCAAATAACCTGTTTTCTTGTCTAACACTATAGAAGACAATCCGCCTCTTTTTGATGCAATAACAGGTATTCCACAGGCTGATGCCTCTAAAGCTGATAGACCAAAACTCTCGTAGTAAGAAGGCAAAACACATAGATCGGAAGAATTATAATAATGTTTTAATTCTTTTCTATTTATAGATCCAACAAAATGAACATTTTGATCTAAATCTAAATCCTTGCAAATTTTTTTTAACCTAGACAATTCTTGTAAATTGTATAGACCACCAACAACTAATAAATTTATATCTCTTTGATCCAGCAATGAAAGTGCTTCTAATAAAGTATCAAGACCCTTTAATCTTTCCAATCTTCCCACATATAAAATTACTTTTTCATCTTGACTAATATTTATTATCTTTCTAGATTCAGATTTATCTTCTGGCTTAAATATATCTACATCTACGCCTGGAGGTATAACCTCAATATTTCTAGAATTAATTTTAAATTTTTCTTGAATGAATTTTTTTTCATGATCTGACCATACAACTATTGCATCAGATCCTTTAGAAACATTCCTCTCTTCCTTTCCTCTAACTGGATTATCTATATTGAAAGGGAATGCTTCTTGTTTTATTTCTTGAATTGTATGAAAGCTAGTCACTACTGGTTTTAGCCAAAGTTTTTTTAATTTTAATGCCACAACCCCCGAAAGCCAATAATGAGCATAGATTAAATCATAGGTTTTATTATTATCTTTTGAATATTTATCAACTTCATTAACAAAAGTATCTAAATGTGAAAAAATTCCTAATTTATCAAGAGATTCTTCACCGGCTTTTACATAAACTATATTAAAATTAATTAAAGATTCTTCAATTTCTTCATGCCTATCATGCATTCTTGTAAATACATCAACATCTATGCCTTCGCCAGCCAGTCTCTCTGTCACTTCCCTTACATAAATATTCATTCCTCCTGAATCTTTTCCGCCAGCTTGCAATGCAGGGTCTCCATGGACACTAATTAAAGCAATTTTCATTACATCAATCTCCTAAAGACAATGTTAATAAATTACTAGAAATACAACCTATTTTAAATTTATAATCTTCAGACCCTCTTAAAAAATCGATTATAGGAATTTTTCCTGAATAATTATTTATATTGTATATATGATTCATTAAACCAACTGAATATGATGAGTAATGCGGATCATAGCCTGAGTTATATATACTTAATTTACTTTTTTGCTTAAAAAAGAAGGTAGTAGCAACAGGCTCTTCATTAAACAATAAAAAGTTTAATTCTCCGAACTCATTTTCTACAGAATTCAATATTATATTTTTCATAAAAGATTTTCTTTTCTCAGTTAAAAATATCTCTTTTTCAGGATTATGCATCATTAAGTTAAAAAATATTTCAATCCAATCTGCAACTTCATCACTGTTGCATTTTTTAATAGATATATTGCCAGCAGATTCCAATTTTTTCATTTTTCTTCTTATTTCATGCCTATTTTTTTTATTCAATTTCATTAAATAATTTTCAAAGGAGCTATCTAAATCTAAATAAGGACTTAAATCCTCATTATGAGAAGTTACTTTTAAATCTAATTCATTACAGGATGAAATAATTAATTTATGAGTAAAAGATTCTTCTGGAACAGATTTAATTTTTAAATTTTGAATATTTAAGTTGGAAAAGCAATAATCTATAATTTCTTTAACTTTTATAGGGTCTAGATTTTTTTTATATATAAAATCATGATAATCAAACAAATCTTGATCTCCTGTAATTTCAGCATAATCATTATACAGAACAAGAGGCATCAATATGCTATCTGAATGATTAATGATATATAAACTGCCAGGTTTACCAAAAAGTTCATACCATGATTTATGCAAAAAGAATTTTAAAAAAGGAGATGAATCATTATCTGATGTTAAATTATCCCAAATCTCTTTGAGCTCACTAGAAAAATCATTATAAATTGATATTTTTTGAACCAAATTTATACTTTCTTATTGATAGCTTCTAATACTTCACTTAATTCAGATTTAGCCGGATATATATTAGTGCTAGCAAATTTTTCTGATGTAGAAGGATCCTTCAAACCATTGCCTGTAACTACACAAGTAATTTTTTTTTCATTAAAGTCAACTTTTTTTGAGAGTTTTAATAACCCTGCAATACCAGCTGCAGAAGCTGGCTCACAATATACTCCATCTTTTCGTGCTAGATTTACATATGATTCTATAATTTCATCATCAGTCACAGAATGAATTGATCCATTCGATTCTGCAAGGGCTATTCCTGCACTCTTCCATGAAGCAGGATTTCCTATTCTTATTGCAGTAGCTATAGTATCTGGACTATCAATAACTTTTCCTTTTACTATCGGGGCAGCTCCTTCTGCTTGAAATCCAAGCATCTTAGGAGGATCAAAATTTTTCAAAGAAGAATATTCCTTAAATCCTTTCCAATATGCTGATATATTCCCTGCATTTCCTACAGGAATGCATAAATAGTCAATTGAGCCTAATGAATCTATGATTTCAAATGCCGCTGTTTTTTGACCTTCTATTCTATGAGGATTAATTGAATTAACAATTTCTATGCTACTCTCATTTTCTAGTTTTCTTACTATATTCAATGCATCATCAAATGATCCATCTATGGCTATAATTTTTGCTCCAAATGCCATTGCTTGAGCCAGCTTGCCCTTAGCTATATTTCCGCTTGGAATAATTATAGCTGAAGTAAGGCCAAACTTAGCTGCATAAGCCGAAGCAGAAGCGCTAGTATTGCCGGTAGAAGCACAAACCAAAATTTTTTTATTTTTCTGCAGAGCTTTACATACTGCCACAACCATACCTCTATCTTTAAATGAACCGCTAGGGTTGCAACCTTCAATTTTCAAATATACAGAAGCTCCAGTTTCTTTTGATAAATAATCAGAATAAATAAGAGGAGTATCCCCTTCCCCCATAGATATAGGGGCGGCACCATCCAGATCAATATGATCTTTATATTTATGTAATATGCCAATACCCATATTAATCATTGATCCTTATAACTACTGGTTTTTCTTTAACTGAAGATATTTTTGAGACAGAATCAATAGCTATATCAAAATTAACGCCTTTTGAATCATGAGTCATTATTACTAGATCCACAACATCCTGATCATTATCTATATCTTTCTGTATAACTGAAGCTATACTTATTTCATTCTTTGAAAAAATTCCTGAAATCTCAGATAAAACGCCGTACTTGTCCTCTACAGAAAGTCTTATATAATTCCTAATCATCACTTCTTCTTTACTCAGGTAATTTTCTTTATTTCCAGACAAATTTACATCATCGCTTGATCTATAATATATCCCCATCAAATCCCCTAATACTGCACTCGAAGTAGAATTCTTTCCAGCACCTTCACCTTGTATCCAAAGATTTCCTACTAAATCTCCAAGGATTTCTACTGCATTATAATTTCCTCCTACTTTAGATATAGGTTGGCTCAAGGAAACTAAGGCAGGTGAAATATTTGAATATATCCCTTCAGAAGATTTCTCTGTAATTGCCAAAAGTTTAATATTATATCCAAATTCTTTAGCATAATTCATGTCCTTATTAGACACTCCTGAAATTCCTTTTACGTATACAGTTTCTAGTGGAATTCTTGTACCAAAAGCAATTGAGCCTAATATATTTATTTTAAACTTAGCGTCAAAACCTTCCACATCGTTAGTTGGATCTGATTCTGCAAAACCTAAATCTTGAGCTTCTTTTAATACATCTTCAAAATCAGAAGAATTTTCAAACATTGAACTTAAAATATAATTTGAAGTACCATTAATTATTCCCGTAATTTTCTTAATCTGATTTTGTTTTAACATGTCAGATAGAACTTCAATAATAGGTATTCCAGCACCTACTGAACCTTCAAACCTTAACTTAACGGAATTATCTTTTGATAATTGAAGAAGTTCTTCAATGTGAGTGGCGATTAAATCTTTATTGGCTGTTACTACATGTTTTTTAGATTCAAGAGCTCTTTTCACATATCTATATGCAGGGTCTATCCCTCCTATAAGTTCAATTAATATATCAATATTATTATTGCTAAAAAAATCATCTTCATTATCCGTTATTTTCTCTAAAACATTATCTATTTCATTTTTAAATTCATTATCTTCAGAGATAATTTTTGTATATTTTTGTTTATCTCTTACTAATACTGATTCAACAGAAAATAATTTATTTAATTGAGAATTTAAAGTCAGTTGCTTTAAAACTTGTAAGCCAATATTACCTATTCCAATAATACCAATATTTAAGTTTGATCTTTTCATATTAATTACCCTCTATTCAATAATAACATTGTTCTGATTGCCTTCAGGAAGTATAGATGCTATCTTCACTCTCTCATTGATCCAATTAAACGTTTCATTATCTAGGCCATACTCTAAATTTACTTTCATACTTTTCAAAGCAAAAAAAGATATTAAAGCTTGATTAGAAAGAATATCAAGATGATCACCTGATAATTCTTGGGAATCACTAATATCAGCAATAATATAAAATTTATATAATGAATTTTCTTGATCAATAAATGGGTCAGATAATTTTTTCACTGGCAAAGCTAAAATGTTATCTTCCAATGATCCAAACAAAGTTTGATCAAGTGAAGAATAGATTCCTCTCGGAGTCCAACCTAGATCACCTATTCCTCTCGAAACTTCCGGATCAACTGAATATCTTTTAACAATTTGATCAATATCTTCTCCTCTATCAATATTTCTCTGAATTTCAGAAATCATTGACTGGGAAATTTCATCTAAAGATATCTCATAAATATATTTATGTAATTGAACACTAGGTATTTCTCTGGATAATTCTCTTCTCAGTTTCTCCCTGAACAAACCTTTTCTTACTATATCTTGATAGGATGCCTCATCTAGTTGTATTTGGTTCAGAAACTGTAACTTTTTTTCATTGAAAGCTTGTTGAGCTTCTTCTGTGTCAATATCAAAATCATTAAAAAACCCAAGTCTAATGAAGAAGGCTTCATCTATTTCCCACTGATCAACTACTAGTCCATATTCTGTAGCTGACAAAAAAGCTATTTCATTTTCTGCAATCAATTGAAGTGACTCAAAAAGTGATGAGCCTAAATCAAAATTGACTCCTTGTTCTTCTGAAAGCCTTTGATTAAATCTTATAAAATCAACAACATTTTCTCTAGTAAAAATTGCATCCCCAACTTTTAATGCTGTCTTTTCGTAAGGTATTTTAACTTGAATAAAATAATTTGCTATAGGAACTATTGTTAATACAGCAAATAAGATAAAAACTATTAATAAAAGTTTGGATCTAATCCTTCTTTTTGAATGAATTTTATTAAGAATTTCCATTCTAGATAAGGATTGACTCATAACCTACCTCGCAAAATTAATTATTACTGAATTATACCTTAGTCCGATTTTTCTTCTTCTTTTGCTTCTGGCTCAGCTACTTCTTCTTTTGCTTCTGGCTCAGCTACTTCTTCTTTTGCTTCTGGCTCAGCTACTTCTTCTTTTGCTTCTGGCTCAGCTACTTCTTCTTTTGCTTCTGGCTCAGCTACTTCTTCTTTTGCTTCTGGCTCAGCTACTTCTTTTACAGATATTAATGATGTGTCATAGAGATGATTGCTGGCATATGGGATTAAGGCCATATGTCTAGCTCTTTTTATGGCTAAAGTTAGGTTTCTTTGGCATTTAGCACAATTACCACTTCTTTTACCTGAATCAATCTTGCCTGAATCGGAAATATACCTTTTTAAAAAACCTACTGCCTTATAATCAAAACCTCCTAATGGACAGCACCTGCCTTTATCCACTCTAGGGATAAATGACTTGTTCTTTCCTCTGACGTTATTTCTCACTTATTCCTCTTTCTGATACCTACCAGGGTAAGTCTTCTTCTTTTGATTGATCTTGAGATGATTCTTCTGATTTCTGCTGAGAATTATTGGGTTGTGCAGCCTCATTATTTGGCGCAGCTTTTGATCCCATTGCCTCAGCTTCTGATTTAGTATTTAAAAACTTAACATCGTTTGCAACAACTTCAAATGACCTTCTTTGATTTCCATCTTGACCCACATATTCTCTACTTTGAAATCTACCTTCCACATAAACTTTTTGACCTTTGGTTAGATACTGATTTACATTTTCAGCAGTTCTATTAAAGCAAGACACATTAAACCATTCTGTCTCATCCTGCATTTCTTCATTCACTCTTCTTCTGTAAGTCACCGCTATACTAAAATTAGCAACAGGATTGCCTTCAGGGGTATATCTTAACTCAGGGTCTTGCCCAAGATTACCTATTAACATTATTTTATTTAAACTAGCCAACTATTTTCCTCTTTTATTTCTTTCAGGAACATCATCCATTTTATTCGGGGTAAGCAACGGTTTTTTGGAATCTACTTTAGTCAAAAGATGACGTATAATCTTATTTTCTCTTCTTATTTCATCCTCGACTTGTGAAATTTTGGAAGAATCTAATGAAAATCTAGAGAGAAAATAATTTCCTTCTTTTTGGCCCTCAATAATATGCGCTAAAGTTCTTTTGCCATAATCTTCTAGTACCCCAACAGATCCCCCAGCATCTTCTACTTGCTTTTTAAGGTTATTATTCAATTTTTCACTTAATTCATTCTCATTACTAGATCCGATTATCCACATGAGTTCGTATTCGTTCAAATTTCCCATTATTTACTATCCTTTTCCAAGTATGGGATTGTAGCGCATAATCAAAAAACTAACAATCATTATTTGTATTTAATCATAACCCGGAAAACTAAATCCTTCAGTAATATCTTTAACTCTAGATTTTAGGCTATCTAATTTCTTATTATCGTCTCTTGAGTAAATTGCTTCAGATATTATATTTCCTATTAATTGCATTTCATCATTTAACATTCCTCTAGAAGTGAGGGCAGGAGTACCAATTCTTACTCCCGATGTAATTTTTGGAGGAAGCTTATCATATGGAATCCCGTTTTTATTTACTATTATCCCAATTTTCTTTAGTGTAGTGGCTACTTCAGATCCAGTATAACCTTGCGTTGAAACATCAATAGTAAATTGGTGATTATCAGTTCCCCCAGATACTACTCGAAATCCATTTGAAATAATTACTTCAGAAAGAACCTTAGCGTTACTCACCACATTCTTTGAATATTTCTGAAAATTTATACTACTTGCTTCTTTAAAAGCAATTGCCCTACCAGCAATCATATTTAAAAATGGACCTCCTTGTATGCCAGGAAAAACAGCTTTATCAATACTCTGCTTAAATTTTTCTGAACACATTATAATTGCTCCTCTAGGGCCTCTTAGAGTCTTGTGTGTTGTTGTTGTTACGAAGTCAGAAAATGGGGTTGGATTCGGATGCATTTTGCCAGCAATTAATCCTGATATATGTGCAACATCTGAAAGAAGTAAAGCACCAACAGATTTGGCTATTTTAGAAAATCTATTAAAATCAATAATTCTTGAGTATGCACTGGCACCACAAACAATTAATTTTGGGTTAACGGATTTAGCTTGCTTCTCAACTTCATCATAATCGATCATTTCTGTCTCTCTATCAACTCCATAGAAATTAAAGTTATATATTTTCCCTGAGAAATTAACTTTTGATCCATGACTTAGATGCCCACCCTGATCAAGCCTCATAGATAGCACAGAATCATTTGAATTTAATACAGCTAAGTAAACTGCCATATTAGCTTGAGTTCCACTATGGGGTTGTACATTTACATGATCACAATTAAATAATTCTTTAGCTCTATTAATAGCTAATGTCTCAATCTCATCTGCCATCTCGCAGCCTTCATAATATCTTTTTTTAGGATAACCTTCTGCATACTTTGTGCTAAATATAGAACCGCAAGCTTTTAACACTTCTTTTGACGGATAATTTTCAGAAGCTATTAGATTTAGATCTTCTTTATGCCGAAGTGCTTCTAGATGAATTAATTTTTCAACTTCTTTATCTATCATTAGATTTATTTCCCTTTTGAGATTGAGTAATATATTTTTAGTTAATTATATTCTAAAAATAAAAAAATTAATGAATTTTTTCGATTTAAAAGCAAATATCATACCTCAGGTTGACCCAAACTGTGTGTCCCTTTCAGATTCTATTAACAAGCTAAAATTAATGAAAGAAATGAATATTAATAGAATATGTGCTGCCCCTGAATATTATGATTCAATTAATTTCAACATAAGTGACATACTTATTGAAATACAAAAAGAATCTAGTAAGCTGGAGAAATTTCAAATACCAGAATTAACCTCAGGCATCGTTTATCCTTTAAACATAAATTTCAAAAGTATTTCTAGCCTCAAAACAATAAATAAAACAAGGTATATTTTTTGCAGATTTCCATCCTATGACCTTAATAAAGATTTTTCTGAAAAGATTAATTCGCTAATCACTCAAAATTATATCCCAGTATTAGTCAATTTAGAGAATAGTTATTTAAATAACAGATTAAATAAAATTAAAGAATTGAAAGGATTAGGGTGCTTAGTAAGTATAGATTTACAAATTAATTGGAACAATGAATTAAGAGATTGTATAAGGAAGCTAGAAAGCAATAATTTAATTGATATTGTTACAGGGTTCTCAAAATTTGAAAATTTAAACGATTTAAACGAAATAATAAATAAATTTTCCTCAGATTCAAATATTAAAAAGGAAAAGCTTGAAAAAATTTATATGTACGAAAATCCTAATTTAATTATAGAAAGCTCTAATAAGTAGGTCTATACTTTTACTTCCGTGCACCATTTCTGATACTTATTATTATTGCCCCTAACAGCTTTAAAATATATTGATTGCAATTCCTTGGTTAATGGACCAACCTCATTATTTCCTATTTTTCTATTATCCAATGAACCTACGCTTGTTATATGGGCAGCAGTACCGGTTAGGAATATTTCATCTGCTAAATATATCTCACTTCTATGAATCTTCCTGGATGACACATCAATGTTCATTTCATTTTTTGCTATTTCAAATACACAATCTCTTGTTATGCCTAATAAGCAATTCTCTGTTTCAGCAGGAGTTATTATTTCATTCCCTATAACCATAAATAAATTCTCTCCGCTCCCTTCTGACACACTTCCATCATGATTCAAAAGAATAGCTTCATCAAAACCTGCCATGATTGCTTCTGTTTTAGCTAATATACTAGTTGTATAAAGACCAGAAAGCTTCACGCCTGTTGGCATCATTGAGTCATCTGGTCTCCTCCATGATGAAGTCTGACACTTAATAGATTTTTCATTATCAATATAGTTGCCAAATGGAACAATCATTAACGTGAAGTCGCTAGCAAGTTCATGTAATTTCAAATTAGCAACTTTCTCTTCACTTTTGTAAGCAAGAGGCCTTATATAAATATCTTCCTTATATCCACATTTTTCAATTAATTCAGTAGTGATATCTATTAAATCATCGACATTATAAGGCAATTCTATATTTAATATCTTGCAACCTCTTATCATTCGGTCATAATGCTCTCTTAACCTAAATACTACAATTGCATCCTTATCTTCATTCCAATTCCCTCTAATCCCTTCAAAAACACCAGTTCCATAATGCAAAGCATGGGTCATTATCCCAACTTTTGCATCCTCAAGCGGTATAATTTCCCCTTTAAAAAATGCTAGACTTTTTCCCAAAGTACTCCTTATAGGTCAAATAATTTGACTAAATTCAAATAAAAATTATATTAATTTCGAAAACTAAAACAAATTTATCATAAACTTAGAGCATGTTGAAATTTAAAAAAATATACGCAATTATTTTTTCTATTATTATTATTTCAATTATATCTTGCGGAGATAAAGATACCGTTGCTATTGATGATAAGCCAGAAGAAATTAAAAAATTTGAATATTTGGGTTATGAATTTTTCGATACTCATATAGTAATTCACGCAAAGAATTATAATCCCCAGATACATAAAGTTCAGGTTAATTCTTTAAATTATTCAGAAATAAACCAAGATGAAGATTTTAGCGAGATAACATTTAAAAATTTGGGGTATGACAAAGCAAGTTTAAAATTGGAAATTGAAGAGCAAATAATATCAAAACTCTTAGTGAATCCAAGAACTGAATACCCTCAAAGAAGCATTAATCAAATTTTTGAGATAAAAATTAATGAAACAGTTTTCATTGAAGAAACTTCAACAATTTTAACCTTGCTGGATATTGCTGAAGATTCAAGATGTCCAGACCCAGAAGATAATAATCCTGTCCTGAGTAAGAATGGAGAGCCACCTGGAAGTTGCGTACACAAACCAAAAACTTTAATTCATTTAAGAATATCATCGCCTAGATATCCTCAATTTGATGATTGGTTTTATAAACAGCAATTATCTGATTATGAATTTTTTTACGGCGGAAATAATTTCTCAGTAATTGAAATTAAACCTGATATATTAAAACTTAATCGAATAATTCTCAAAGAAGATTATTCGCTATTAATACTTTCTAGGGCTAATTAACTGTATTTCTTGCCGCCAGAAATATAAGGGTGAAGTTTATTAAATACTAACTCGCAAGTACTCATTTTAACTGTATTTCTATTACCAATTCTTATAGCTTCTCCAAGTATCTCATTAAGCTCTAGAGGTCTTTGGTTGTCTAAATCTTCTTTAAGTGAAGCATGAATCTCATCACACCTATCTCTTAATCCTTGAACTGTATTCAATTCATAATCTAAATCTAGATTTACATTAATACTTTTGGCTACTGAATTCATCTCTCTAATCATATCTTCAAGCATCATTAATAATTTTTGGTCCCCAAAAATTCTTGAGGCTGAACAGTTAGCAAAACTCATCATGGATCCAATAGCAGCAACCATAATTAATTTTCCCCAGATCGATTTTTGGATATTATCTGAGAATTCTACTTGGACTTTTTCAGAATCTAGGATGCGTTGAAGAATAGCCAAATCTTTGCTTTCTTGAACTGTCACATTTTCTTTCCCAAAAATTATTTTTGCTTCCTCTCCAAACTGATTTACTGACCCAGCACTATTCCGGACAGCATCAACATAAGTTAATCCATTCAAAATGTTAGCTTTAGGAATTTCTTTTGATAATAAATCATATGTAAAAGTTCCATTCTGAATGCAAAGTACGTAATTACTAGAATTAGACAATTTCTTTAAGTTCGGCAAAATTTCTTCAATGGAATAGGTTTTTACAGCTAGAATAATTAGATCATAAGATTCTTCTGGAGCTTCGACTACTTTCAAATTAGATTCAAATTTGCCCCAATGAGTAGACATTCTTAATCCAGATTCTTTAATTATATCTAAATGAGCACCTCTTGTTAGAAGGGAAACATCATGACCATCTAAATTTAAAGCGCCGGCAAAATAACTTCCTACTGCTCCTCCGCCGTACAGGAGTATTTTTAGTTTTTCTTTATCAATAGACATTTTCTTCTAATTAGATATGATAATTACTGAAATACTTCTACACAAATAAATTATTAATTTCAAATTGAGACCAATAAAAATAACTCCAAATATAATTAAAAATGCTGATGGATCAGTTTTATATGAATCTGGAAACACAGAGGTTATATGCACTGCTACATTCGAAAGTAAGGTTCCAGAATGGCTTCAAGATAGCGGATGGATAACTGCTGAATATTCAATGCTGCCTGCAAGCACTAATTCTAGAGTAACAAGAGAAATAACCAGAGGTAAAAAAAATGCTAGATCTCAAGAAATACAAAGATTAATTGGTAGAGCATTAAGAGGTTCTGCTAATTTAGAAAAAATGCCTGGAATTTCTATTTATGTTGATTGTGATGTTATAAATGCTGATGGAGGAACGAGAACTGCATCAATAAATGGAGGCTACCTAGCTATTGCATTAGCATTAAAAAGTAAATATCCAGATTTATATAACCAAGGAATACTAACTCCTGTATCAGCAATAAGTGTAGGCAAGGTAGATGGTAAAATTGTCGATGATCTTGACTACATACAAGATTCAGCTGCTGAAGTTGATTTAAATATTGTGATGAATTCAGATTTTAACTTGATTGAGATTCAAGGCACTGGAGAAAAAGGCACATTTTCTAATGAAGAACTCAATCAAATGCTAGATTTAGGAAAAAAATGCATAAAAAATATTTTTGATGAACAAATTAAGGTACTAAAAAGTTAAATATGCCAGAATACATAAAAAATATATATGCTAGACAAGTTCTTGATTCCAGAGGAAATCCAACAATATATACATGCGTTGAAACAGATAAAAATACAGGGACTAGTTTTGTGCCTTCAGGGGCAAGTACTGGCTCTAGGGAGGCATTAGAATTAAGAGATTCTAACCCAGATCTTTTTAATGGCAAGAGTGTCCAAAAAGCTGTTAACAATATCAAAAAAATCCTATCTCCACTATTAAATGGAATAGATATATCTAATCAAAGAGAAATTGATGAATTAATGATTAATAAAGATGGAACTGAGTCAAAAAGCTCCATAGGCGCAAATGCAATACTTGGCGTATCCATGGCATCTGCAAGAGCTGGAGCCAAATCAAAAGATTTGGAATTATTTGAATATATTAGAGAAATTCATTCGCCATCTAATGACTTATTTTTACTTCCCAATCCTATGTTTAATGTTTTAAATGGAGGCTCTCACGCATTCAACTCAACAGACTTTCAAGAATTCATGGTAGTCCCTTCAGGCATTGATAATTATGAAGAGTCTTTGCTATGTGGCTTTCAAATATATAACGCATTAAAAAAAATACTAGAAAAAGAAAAATTGCCTACAACTCTAGGTGACGAAGGAGGCTTCGCACCACCAGGATTAACAAATACTGATCCCCTTGAGCTCCTAACTAAAGCAACAGAAAAAACAAACTTCAAATTAGGAGAACAAGTTAAATTTGCACTTGACGTTGCAGCTAGTGAATTTTATTCAAACAATAATTACGAATTGAAATCTGAGAATAAGTCAGTAACTTCTGAAGAAATGATAAAAATTTACGAAGAATTATCAAAAAAATATCCTATCTATAGCATTGAAGATGGATTATCAGAAGATGATTGGTCTGGATGGAAAAAAATGACCAGTAGAATTGGAGACAAATTACAGCTAGTTGGAGATGATCTTTATGTAACTCAAAAAAAGTACTTAAAAAAAGGAATAGACGAGAAATCAGGCAACTCAATACTTATCAAGCTTAATCAAGTAGGAACAGTTAGTGAAACTATAGAAACCATCAAGATTGCACAAGATAACAAATTTGAAACAATCATAAGTCATAGATCTGGAGAAACCGAAGATACATTTATTGCTGATCTAGCAGTAGGAACAAATTCTACTCAAATTAAATCTGGGGCCCCTGCTAGAGGCGAGAGAATTAACAAATATAATAGATTATTAATCATTGGTGATATCTTAAAAGTCAAGGGGTTAAATAATACTCATAAAACAAATTCTATAAGGTAATTAAATGAAAAAAATAAGAATTGGAATAAACGGATTTGGAAGAATTGGTAGGCAACTAACTAAATTAATTCTTAACAGTAACACTGTTGAATTAGTTGCTGTTAATGATCTAGCAGATTCTAAAACATCTGCTCACCTCTTTAAATATGATACAAGTTATGGAATTTTTAATGGTGATGTCGACTGCAATGATTCTGAAATAATAATTAATGGAAGCCCCATTAAAAAATTTACTGAGCGGGATCCTGCCCAAATAAATTGGACTGACCAAAAAGTTGATATTGTTGTAGAAAGCACAGGTATTTTTACTAAAAAGATCCAAGCAGAAAAACATATTTCAGGCACAGTAAAAAAGGTTATTATTTCTGCTCCTGCAACAGATGAAGATATCACAATTGTTTTAGGGGTTAATGAAAAAAATTATAACCCCAAACTTCACAATATTATTTCCAACGCATCATGTACAACAAACTGCGTAGCACCGATGGTGAAAGTGCTTAATGAAAATTTTTCAATACAGCATGCTCTTATGTCTACTATTCATTCATTTACAAATGATCAGAGTGTGCTCGATCAGCCTCACTCTGACCTAAGAAGATCAAGAACTGCTTCTGAAAATATTATCCCTACAACTACTGGAGCAGCAAAAGCAGTTGTGCAGGTTATACCAGAGATGAAAGGAAAGATAGACGGAATGGCTTATAGAGTTCCCACAGCATCAGTATCTGTTACTGACCTTACAGTTTCTTTGAATAAAAAAACCACCTCAGATGAAATAAATTCTATATTTGAATATACTTCAAAGAATGAACTTAAAGGTTTTCTGGAGTATTCAAACTTACCTTTAGTTTCTCAAGATTTTAAAGGAAATCCTCATAGTGTAATTTTTGACTCTTTATCTACTATTCAAGTTGGAGATAACTTTTTCAAAATTGTTGGTTGGTACGATAATGAATGGGGCTATGCTAATAGAACTTTTAACTTAATTGAGATGGTTTCATCTAAACTTTCTTAATTTGAGGTACAATGTAAATCTAATTAAACCAAACCTAATAATTAACAATGGCAACATCAAAACAAAAAACTGATTTAGAAAATCTAGCAAATATTAAAGATATAAATAATTCTAAAGCTCCAGATGCTGGTAGCTGGAGACTTAAAGGTGGCTTAGCCCAAATGTTAAGGGGCGGGGTAATAATGGATGTAGTAAATGCTGAAGAAGCAAAAATTGCTGAAGGGTCTGGTGCAGTAGCAGTAATGGCTTTAGAAAGAGTGCCTGCAGATATCAGAAAAGATGGAGGGGTTGCAAGAATGTCTGACCCTAAGATGATAAAGGATATTATTAAATCAGTTTCTATACCTGTTATGGCTAAGTGCAGAATAGGCCATTTAGCTGAAGCTCAAATTTTACAAGAACTAGGCGTTGATTATGCGGATGAATCTGAAGTATTGACTCCTGCTGATAATAATTTTCATATTAATAAGTGGGATTTTGAAATGCCCTTTGTTTGTGGGGCAACAGATCTGGGAGAGGCTTTGCGAAGGATTGGCGAAGGGTCAGCTATGATCAGAACAAAAGGTGAAGCAGGAACTGGAGATGTAGTTCAGGCAGTTTATCATGCAAGAACTGTATTCAGTCAGCTTAAAAAGGTTGTTTCAATGTCTAATGAAGAATTAATGACAGAAGCAAAAAATCTTGGCGCCCCATATGAATTACTAATCGAAATCAAAAGGCTAGGAAGATTGCCAGTAGTAAATTTTGCTGCAGGAGGAATTGCTACGCCTGCAGATGCAGCTCTTATGATGCAAATAGGTGTAGATGGGGTATTTGTTGGGTCAGGTATTTTCAAATCAGGAGACTCAAAGAAAAGAGCCAAGGCTATTGTTGAAGCTACAACTCATTACGATAATCCAGATATACTGGCAAAAGTATCAGAAGATATAGGAGAGCCAATGGTAGGCATAAATATTTCCTCGCTTCCATCTCAAGAAAGATTAGAAAATAGAGGGGTATAAATACTTTAGTGAAGATTGGCGTTTTAGCATTACAGGGTGATTTTTATGAACATCTCTCATGCTTCAAAAAATTAAACGTTGATACTTTTGAGGTAAGATCTAAGTCAGATATAGAAAGCATTAATGGCCTCGTGATACCAGGTGGAGAGAGCACTACTATATCCAAGCTACTTAAATCCACAAAACTTGATGCGCTGATTACCGATAAATCTTCTAAAGGAATGCCAATTTGGGGAACATGTGCTGGATTAATAATGATATCAAAAAATATAACAGAAGGTGATCCCAAGCCTCTAGGGTTACTAGATATAACTACCTCCAGAAATTATTATGGCAGGCAAATTGACAGTTTTATTGAAAATATTCAATTTAATTCTGATGAAAAATTTTTTGAGGCAGTTTTTATTAGAGCTCCTGCAATTATTAAGCTTGGTAGAAATGTAAAAACAATTGCTAGATCTAGTGATAATACACCAGTCGCCGTAAGACAAAATAATATACTAGGAACTAGCTTCCACCCCGAATTAACAAGTGACTTAAGAATACACAAGTATTTTATAGAAATGGTAGATATAATTAATTAATACAAATATGGAACATAAAACATAAATAATATGGTACAGCACTCGATTAATAACATTGAATTTGATTCTGAAAATGATTTAGATGAATTAATATCTATACTACCTATTAGAGTACAAGATTATATAAATACTCATAGAGACAAAGAGCATCTTGTTGAAATTATTTTGGATCTAGGAAAGCCTCCGGAAGTCAGGTTTCCAAATTCTCAAGAAACTATTGGTGAAGGCGAGGTTAACCATGTTGATCTTCAGTCATTAATTTCAAGAATTAGTGAATTTGGGGATGATAATAGAGCTGGAATTGAGAGAACTCTTCACAGGATATCAGTAATTAGAAATAGAAAAGGAACGCCTGTAGGTATAACTTGTAGAGTTGGAAGAGCAATAGAAGGCACTATTCAAAATATTCAAGATTTGGTGATGAGCGGAGAAAGCGTTCTTTTGCTTGGAAAACCTGGAGTAGGGAAAACGACAATGCTTAGGGAAGTGGCAAGAGTACTATCAGAAACTGCCAACAAAAGAGTTGTTATAGTAGATACATCGAATGAAATAGCCGGAGATGGGGATGTGCCTCATTCAGCAATAGGCAAATCAAGGAGAATGCAAGTGCCTTCAACAGCACTACAGCACCAAATTATGATTGAAGCTGTAGAAAATCATATGCCTGAAGTAATAATCATTGATGAAATGAGCACTGAATCAGAATCTCTGGCCGCAAGAACAATTGCTGAAAGAGGAGTGCAACTCATTGCTACAGCACACGCAAATAATTTAGAAAATGTACTCACAAATCCTACTTTATCTGATTTAGTTGGAGGCACACAAACTGTAACTTTAGGAGACATAGAAGCCAAACGAAGGAAAACCCAAAAAACTATCTTAGAAAGAAAACATGACCCGACATTCCCTATAGTTGTAGAAATTGTAGACAGAAATACTGTTTCGGTTCACAAAGATGTAGGCAAAAGAGTTGATGAAATACTAAGAGGAAAGAAAATAAATGGAGAAATAAGGTGGATAGAAAAAGGGGAATTAAAAGTAAAAAAATCTCAAAATTACACAAATGGAGAAAACAATAATTCAATGATTAAATTATATCCATTTGGAATATCAAAAGGATCTTTAGAAGCTCTCATAAAAGATAGTGGGGCTTCGATAAAAGTGATAGATAATGAATCTAATGCAAAAATATTCTTAACAACTAAATCTCATTATGCTAGAAAACCAAAGGCCTTAAAAAACGCACAAAATTTAGGAATTTCGGTACATGTATTGAGAAAAAATACAAAAGACCAATTAAAGAAATTCTTAGAAAAATACTCTGGTGGAGTTCAAAAAATCAAATCTTCTTCAGCGTTTGAAAATAATTCATCAGTTAACATTGCTCTTGAAGAAGTGCACTATGGAATAAAGCAAATATTTGATGGCGAACATAGGATAGAATTGAACGCACAAAATTCATTTATCAGAAGACTTCAACACAAAGCAGCAACAAAAGAAGGAATAAGTTCTATTAGTATTGGAGAAGGGTCTAATAGAAGAGTTGTATTAGAAAAGGTTTTGTAGATATGTCTCTTTTTGTATCAATTGAAGGTTTTGATGGAGTAGGGAAAACTACTCAAGCTAATCTTTTAAATGAGCACTTATCGAAAGAAGGAATAAAATCGATTTTGGTGAGAGAGCCTGGCGGAACAATTGTAGCTGAAAAAATAAGAGAAATATTAATTACTGATTCAGAATTATCACCAATTACCGAATTACTTCTTTTTGAATCTGCCAGATCTGATTTAGTAAATAAAGTAATAAGAAAAAAATTAGAAAACAATTTTGTTGTCATAACTGACAGATATCTTGATTCAACTTTGGCATATCAAGGATACGGAAGGGATATTGATAAATCTATAGTTAACGAATTAAGTAAATTAAGTACTTCGAATCTATATCCAGATATTACTTTCTTATTAGATCTTAATGTTGAAGAAGCAAATAAAAGAGCAGGCGAAAGAAAAGATATTAATAGTAAAGACCAAATACTTAAATTTGAAAATGAAGAAAATATTTTCCACCAAAAAATTAGAAAAGGATTTTTAGAAATTGCTAAAAATAACAATGATAGGGTTAATATAATTGATGCTTCCGTAGACCAAAATGAAATTTCAAAATTAATAATTGAAAAAGTTTCAAAAAAACTTAATCTTTAATAATAATGAGACTCTCAAAATTTATTTCTACATCGGGTTACACTTCAAGAAGAAAAGCGGATAAATTAATTGAAAATGGTTTTGTAATAGTTAATAGTGAAGTATGTCGCGATTTCTCAAAAAACATAATGATCACGGATGAAGTTATAGTAGAAAGTACTTTAATTACAATGCAGCCTCCTAAATTATGGTTATTTAATAAACCTAATGGTTATTTGTGTACAACAGATGATCCAGGGGGGCGTAAGACTATATACGATCTATTACCAAATAAACTTTCAAATTTGATCTCCATAGGAAGACTTGATTTAAATAGCAACGGACTATTACTGTTAACAAATAATGGAGAATTATCAAGATATTACGAATTACCGATAAACAAAATAATGCGTAAATATCATGTAGACTTCTCAGGAACTCTTATGACAAAACAAATTAAATCTCTTGAGTCAGGAATTTTCATTAAGGGCACAAACTATGGGTCAATAAAATCTAAAACTCTAAAAAAAATACGTAATAAATTTACCCTAGAATTATCCCTGCAAGAAGGTAAAAATAGAGAAATTAGAAATATTGCTAGTCATTTTGATTGGAAAGTAATTAATCTAAAACGAATTCAGTACGGACAATATTTCTTGAGCAATATGAAAGCAGGAGAAATAAAAGAAGTAAAAATATCTGAACAAATTATACCATCAATTAAATCCCTTAAATGAAAAATTCTAATCAACTTATAAAAATTCATAGGAGCTGGTTAAATCATATTGAATGCGAATTTAGCAAAGAATATATGAACAATATTAAAAGAGAGCTCATCAAAAGAAAATCTGAAGGAAAAATTATATTTCCTCCAAATGAATTTATTTTTGATTCTTTAAATCTAACGTCATTTGAAAGTACTAAACTAGTAATTATTGGGCAAGATCCATATCATAAAAAATTCCAAGCCCATGGATTAAGTTTTTCTGTTCCAGACGGAATAAAACCGCCGCCATCTTTGTTAAATATATTTAAAGAAATAGAGCAAGATCTTAAAATAAACCTAAAAAAAACAGATGGCAACTTAACAAAATGGGCAAAACAGGGTGTGCTTTTATTAAACACAACTTTAACTGTTGAGGAAGGAGACCCTTTGTCGCACGAAAGTTTAGGGTGGAGCATATTTACAGATAAAATAATATCTACATTAAGCAGGAATAAATCTAAGTTGGTATTCTTCTTGTGGGGTTCGCATGCTAGATCTAAAATTAATCTTATTGATTCCTCTAATCATCTAATAATTGAATCAGCTCACCCTTCTCCATTATCTGCTCATAGAGGTTTCTTCGGAAGTAAACCTTTCTCTAAAGCTAATCATTTTTTTCATAAAAATAAAATACCCCCTATCAATTGGGGTTAACAATTTTTATAATCTAATTTATATGAAAAAATTTATAAGACAGATATTTATATTTTTACTTTTAATCCTAGTTGTCTTTCCTGCAGGGATAATAGCAGGGATAGCAATGTCTACCTGGCAATCTATTAGAAAAAATTAAAGATTAATATACATCTTTTTATGAATTATGCCTGCATCCAAATATTCGTTTTCAGTTTCTATATATCCTAGTTTTTTATAAAATTCTATTACATGAATTTGTGAAGAGAGTGTGACTTTTCTAATACTTTTATTGATTAAGTATTTGTGTAGATGTGACATCATAAATAATCCTACCCCTGCACCTCTGCAATCTTTTGATACGCATACTCTTTGGATTTTGGCACAATTATCATTTGGGTTCTTATCAATTATTATTCTTGCTGTTGAAATACAACCTTTATCTTTATAAACATTAAAGTGAAAAGAATCCTTGCCGATTCTCTTTAAATCATCGAATTCGTCTATTTCTTCTTCAACTGGAACTCCTTGCTCAACAACAAAAATTTCCTTTCTCAGCCCAAAAGATTTATTTAGGTCAATTTCATTTTTAACTTCAGAAAAAATAATATCCATTTTATAAACATAATTATATTTAAATATAATTATGTCATGGATAACAAAGATCAAAAAGGCATAAACAAATCTAATTCTATTGAAAAAGATATATAAGATATAAAAATTAGAATTAATGAATTAGAAAAAAATATCAAAAATACTGATAGAATTAATGAAGAAATTGATCCAAAAAAAATATGAATTGGAGCTAGATAATAAGTCGAAATATCAAATAGGTGTTCTTGCTGCTTTCATAGTTACTTTATTAATTATCTATTGGCTATTTAGAATATTCTAATTACAAATAATTAAATTCTGTTACTTGCTCTACATCTGCTGACAAACTTTTATGTGCTGGGCAATTTAAAGCTGAAAGTTCCAAGCTTCTTTTATTGGAATCAGGTATCTCATCATGAAAATTAATTATAATGGTCAATTTAGCCAATCTCCTAGGTTTTGCATTCATCTCTTTCTTAACAGAGCAGGTTACTTTACCTAATTCTACCCCGATCTGATCTGCAGCTATTCCCATAGTTGTTATCATGCATGTACCTACAGATACTGCCAATAAGTCAGTGGGAGCGAAAGACCTTCCTTGCCCTTTATTATCTAGAGGGGCATCCGTAATCAATTTAGTCCCTGTAGCAATATGAGTAGCTTCGGTTCTTAAACCATTCAAGTATTCTATTTCAAATTGATTATCCAAGCTGTCCTCCTTTAATAAGTTACTTACACTAGTATAAGATAATCATCATGCATATCAAATAACTTATGGTTCTCAAAAAAAATATAAAAATATATACCACTGAAAATTGTGGATACTGCAAAAAAGCTAAAACCCTGCTCAATCTTTATAATGTAGATTATGAAGAATTAGTGATAAAAAATGAAAAAGAGAGAGATAATATGACAAATCTTTCAGGAGGAAAGAGGACAGTTCCTCAAATCTTTATCAATAATTTAAATATAGGCGGATATGATGAAATATACTCTCTACATAAAAATGGAGATTTAAAAAAATTATTAATCTGAACTATTGGAAGGAAATAAAATTAGATTTTATTACAGAAAAATTCTAGGATTTTTATACCTTATATTAAGTTTAGTTTGGATTAATTATAAAGGCATATCTTCATTAGGACTTGGAGATATTTTCATAGCAGTATCATTAATAATTATAGGCATCTCGATAATGAAATATAAAAAGCAAAACAAGCCAGAACCAGAAGATAAAAATGATAACTAATTACATTAAACTTATTTATAAGAAATTGATCGAAAAAAAAATATCTTGGGTAATATTAGAATTTATATCTAAATTAACATTTGGCTTTATAGAACTTAGGATAGATAAAGTAGTTGAAAAAAAGAGAAGAGAATTAAGTAAAAAAATATCAAGAATTTTTAACTACAAAGTTCAGCAAGGCCCATTCAGAAATATGCTATTAAGCAAAAAGCAATATTGGGGCATTGGAGATCATGGAGTAAAGATATTAGGTTTGTATGAGAAAGAAATTCAAGACTTAATTGTTGAAATTCAAGAAAAGGAAGAATACAAGACTTTCGTAGATATTGGAGGGGCAGATGGTTTCTACGCAATTGGCTCTCTGGTAAACAACTTATTTAAAGAATGCATAGTATTTGAAGCTTCAAAGAAAGGGAGGGAGTCAATTTTCAATAATGCCAAATTAAATAGTGTTGAAGACATGATATCAATTCAAGGGGTTGCTACTGATAGTGCTGTCTTAAGATTATCTAGCAACATAAATCATTCTTTAATTCTTTGTGATATCGAAGGAGGAGAATTTAAATTATTTTCTAATAAATTACTGGAGGAATTATACCCTTCTAACATAATCATAGAGATTCATAGAGGGAGCAAAGAAGATGAGTTAGACTTAGAAAAGAGAGCATCCAAGCTGTTTACTATCAATAAAGTAATTCAAGCTCCTAAATCATTACACATATTTAATGAACTAAAGAATTTTAATGATAATAATAGGTCTCTTTTGTTATCAGAGGGGAGGTCTTATGTTCAAGAATGGTGGCATCTTAGCCCCAAAATGAGTAATAAAAAAAGTTAACTTATGAAGGGCAATATATTTTTTAGTTTTTAATTTTATAGAAATTAATATATGGATTAATATATAAAAATGGATATTTTCTTAAGAAGGGCAATATATTTTTTAGTTTTTCTATTAGCAGCCAGCCCTTTAATTGTTAGTGAAACATATCAACCATTTGTAATAGGAAAAGCTCTTTGGTTCAGATCAATATTATGGATTCTTATTCCTATTTTTTTAACTCAAATATTAAGAAATAAGAATTATTTACCTGATAAAAATATTGGTTTCTTAATTTTTGGCGTGTTCATATTATTTCAAATATTTTCTTCAGCTTTTGGATATGACATTATAAACAGTTTTTGGGGCGGCATGAATAGGATGTCGGGAGTAATGCAAACAATTCATTTTTTTATCTTTTCCCTGATACTATTCTCAATTTTTAGGACTTTTAAAGAATGGGTCCTGATCTTTAAAGTAATTTCATTTGTTGGGCTTATTGTTTCTTTACTTGGCATTTTGGAAGGTTTAAATTTATTTTCTTCAAATTTTCTCAACCTTCCATTTTGGTTAAAAACCTTAGACCAACCCTTTAAAGGTATAAGCTCAACTTTAGGTAATCCAGTGTATCTTTCTTGGTACTTAATGCTAAATTTGATCCTATCTTTGGCAATATTAAGTTTAAATTATGAAAGAGATAAAAGTTTAAGAATTAATTTAATCTATAAACCAAACGTGATTTTTTATCTTAATGTAATTTTTTCATCCGCATGCATTTTAATTAATTTTTCTAGAAGTACAATTTTATCTATTGTAGTAGCTTCATTTATTTTATTTATATCCATTTCATTCAAATCAAAAAAATTTTATGTTAAGACAATGTCTTTAATTATTGTTTTGATTATTCTATTCTCACCAAGCGTTCTATTAATTAGCCAAAAAATTAAAAATGATGCTTATGATTTAAAACAGGAAATTGTTACTGAAAGAATCCCAAATATTATAGATTATAATTTAAAAATAACATCTACTTTGTTTCATGACCCAAATGCTCCTGTAGTT
>Ga0315327_10000066_pt1 | contig 40628 bp, 35 predicted proteins | sample M110032315metaG_FD_203460 | JGI IMG/M metagenome (GOLD analysis project Ga0315327, IMG submission 203460) | Ammonia-oxidizing marine archaeal communities from Monterey Bay, California, United States - M1 100m 32315 | ecosystem: Environmental > Aquatic > Marine > Coastal | place: USA: California... | reverse complement strand
TGAAATGTTGGCCCTGGAGTTCGCGAAATACGACGTCAACGTCAATTGCATCGCGCCAGGGGCATTCGAAAGCGAAATGATGGATGGGATGCTCGAAAGAATGGGTGACATAACTCAAGGCTTCCCACGTAAAAGACTTGGCAAACCCTCACAATTAGACGGGACTTTGCTCTATCTGGTGTCCCCATCGTCTGATTTCGTCACGGGGGCAACCATTCGAGTTCACGATGCGCAAGGTGCTCGTTAACCTCGAGGCACTTGAATCCAACTAGTGTGCCGAACAGTGAGTACCAATATCGAAGCATCTGTCGAAGAATGGCGAACCCAAGGTTGGACTGTTGTTCACGACTTGGTACCTGCAGAAGAAATAGATGCAGCCGTAGAGGAACTCTGGGGTCATTTCCCCCATCCATCTGACTATCACTCTGGCAACCCCGAAGCCATAGCCCATCTAGAAACTGAAAGTACCGACGAGCGTTATAAACCTGCCCGTCAGGGTTCAGCACACGGACTTAACGACGAAGAGACGACAGGTAAGGAATTTCGTTTACGTCAGTTCTTAGGACATGTTCTCTTCCCATACGACTCTCACCTCTTAAATCGGCTTCAGATTCATCCCCGCGTGGTTGATTTCGCCCAACAAGCGATGGGTTCAGAGGACCTCCGTCTCTACCAAGCACGAATATGGGGCAAATACACCGGCGTCACCGACTACGAGCAGCCTTTTCATCAAGACCGCAATCACACGATCGTTCCCGATCGCATCGAACCCGGTTGGTGGAACATGCTTGGATTTTTGTATCTTTCCGATGTCGAGGACGGAGTAGGGCCGACTGAGGTACTTAGCCTTGGTGACTCTCCGCCGGGCGCCGAACCTCACTCTGCAGCCGGTCGTCGAGGGTCATACCTTGCCTACAGAACCGATGTATGGCATCGAGGAGTGAACTTAACTCGAGATGGCGGATCCAGGTTTTTGATGAACATCGCCTTTAAACATGCCCATCATGAGTGGATTGGATTTGACAGTTTTCAACAAAATGCGAACCGCGGTCCATGGTCAAAGTTTGCAGCAAGTTGCACCCCAGAAGAACTCGCTCTGTTCGGCGCCCCGAAACCCGGGCATCCATTTTGGACAGCTGAACTCGTGGATGCCTTGCAAGATCGCTACCAAGGAATCGACGTGACGCCTTGGCGAGAGGCTCTGGAATAATGTCCCTAGATCAGGCAATTGACACTTGCATCGCTAAAGCAATCGAGAACAAGGTCATCCCCGGAGCCGTGTCCGCCGTGGTCAATCGAGATGGGCTGGTAAGCATCCGTTCTCACGGAGTCAGATCAGAGGCAACCCGAAGCCCTATGACCGATGACACTGTCTTCCAAATCGCTTCAATGACGAAGCCAATAACCGGCACAGCATGCATGCAAGCCGTCGAGCGCGGGCTACTGAAACTCGATCAGCCTGCTTCGGAGATAATTCCATGGCTCGGAGAGGTTCAGGTCCTTGAGGGCTTCAGCGAAACCGGGCCAATATTACGCAAGCCATACCAGCCAGTAACTCTGCGAAATCTTCTGACCCACACCTCTGGATTCACTTACGAGGTTTGGAACTCTGACATGGCGGCTTGGAAAGAGCACAGCGGAAACCCGCTAACCGGCAGCGGCAAACTTGCTTCTTTGCACCAGCCGCTTTCATTTGAACCTGGAGCGCGTTGGGAATACGGAATCGGGATCGATTGGGCAGGTCAGCTATTGGAAGCAGCCACTGATACACCACTTGCAGCATGGATGCGGACAGAGATCTTCGATCCCTTAGAACTAACAGACACTGCCTACACATGTCACCCGGACATGGAAGAGCGTCGAGCAGCTACCCACGTACTGAAAGAAGGCAACTGGACGGCTCTAGAGTCAAGCAAACAAAAACGGCTCCCTGAGTTCGATAGCGGCGGCGGCGGGCTATTTTCCACAGCACCCGACTACGCAAAATTTATCCAAATGCTCTTACGGGACGGAGAACTAGCTGGCCAGCGCCTCCTTGCACCCGAGACTATTTCGATGATGTCGAGTAACAACATGAATGATTTACGAGTATCGGCCGTCACATCTCACAGCCAAAAGATAAGCGCCGATTTTGAGTTCATGGCAGGAGTCCCTAAATCCTGGGGTCTCACATTTCAAATCAATGAAAATCCTGTTGATCGAGGGCGTCGCGAGGGTTCGCTTAGCTGGGCAGGGTTATGTAACACCCACTTCTGGATCGATCCGAAGGCCGGATTCGGAGCGCTCTTAATGACTCAAACACTTCCTTTCATGATTCCTCAAGTAGCCGATCTTTTAGAAGAATTCGAACGCGCTATCTACGAAACCGCGACTTCCTAAGGTGACCCCTTCAATTCGCGTACAAGGCGACCGTGAGTTCATAGCATTCACTGCCCTTCTGACGAGCGCTATCGCCCTCTCTATTGACATGCTCTTGCCGGCATTCGCTGACTTACGTTCCTCATTCGGGATGGAACCAACCTCAAACCTGCCAGGGCTCACAATCACCTGCATTTTCGTCGGCATGGCTATTGGCATGCCTGTGTACGGACCCTTGGCAGATACCTACGGACGAATACCCGTATTACGGTCGGGGATTGCCTTATTCGCTTTGGGGGCGCTTGGGTCTACGCTCGCGCCGAACCTTGGCTTTCTTCTAATTTCCAGAGTGCTGTGGGGAATTGGCTGCGCAGCACCTCGAACTATCAGCCAGGCCATGATTCGCGACAGATTCGAAGGCGACGACATGGCGCGTGTCATGGCGATAGTTCAAACAATTTTCTTTGCTGGACCGGTCCTGGCTCCAATCATCGGTGACCTGCTTGTCCGAGGAGGAGGATCTTGGCGACTAACAATGCTGTTCGGTTTGCTGATTGCGATCATCATTTGGGGCTGGTCATTCAGAATCGCTGAGTCACTCGATGCGGCAAACCGACGCGAACTCAGTTTCTCAGGAACAAAACAAGGCCTCAGAGTAGTTTTCAAAAACCGAGTAACTATTGGTTATGCAATCACCCTTCTTTTCTCAGGTGGAGCTTTCTATAGTTTCCTGAGCAGTTCCGAGCTAATAATCAGCGAGATCTTCCAAAAGCCAACATGGTTCGTTCCTTATTTCAGCATCACTATGGGTGTTATGGCTGCTGTAGCCCTTGCAGGGTCTCGGGTTGTAGGACGGCTCGGCGCACGGCGTCTGGGTCACAGTGCACTGGCTTTTCAACTGGGAGTCAGCTTGCTGATGCTCACCTTGGCTCTTTCAACTGATGGTGTTCCGCCAGTCGGCCTTTGGATGGTTCTAATGACCGCTCAAATAGCTGCCATGGTCATCATGATGCCCACTATGACAACCATGGCTCTAGAGCCTATGGAAGCCTTAGCAGGCACCGCAGCCTCAACAATTGGATTCATCACCCTCGCGATCGGCGCGCTGCTCGGAGCGATTATTGATCGCCAAATCACTTCGACCGTTACGCCGCTTGCCGTCGGTTACGCCCTATACACATCACTTGCAGTCGTGGTTGTGCTCACGATGGTTCGCAAGAACAACTCCAGCCATACGAACCTGTCGTGACCTAACCCATCCGAAGCGGGACAGAGCGTGGGCCCCGAACCTGAGTCCCGCCCCACTGGACCTCAGAGTTCTCAGCTAGTGCGAACTCTGGAAAACGCTTCAACCACTCTTCCATTGCCACCACAAGTTCCATTCGGGCTAGGTTCGATCCCAAGCACCGATGAATGCCGATACCAAAGGCAAAGTGCCGATTTTCTTGCCGGTCAATGACCACCTCGTCCGGGTCGTCAAACATTTCCGGGTCACGGTTACTAGCCCCAAACGGTAAAAACACTTTCTCGCCAGCCATAACCGGACAACCCGCAATTTCAGTGTCTTCAGCAGCCACACGCGCCATCGTTACTGGCGAATAGGCCCTTAAGAACTCTTCCACCGCGGTAGGAATCAATTCTGGCTCTTCGACCAAACGTCGTCGATCATGTTCATGCGTTGCTAGGTGAAGAAGGTTCGACGCTATAGAACTCCACGTCGTGTCAATACCTGCAACTAAAAGTAGAAAGCATGTCCCCAAAATATGTTTGTCAGTGAGCGGGTCGCCATTGGGAAGTGTCTCTGCCTGGAGTTTGCTTATCAAGTCATCGCGAGGGTTTGCTCGACGGTCCGCAATAGTCGTTTCGAAGTACTCAAGAATTTCCTTGGTTGCTGTGCTTAAGCGCTCCCATTCTGTTTCGGGGTGGCTTTGCAAAATATCTGTCGCCCACCGCGTGAACATCTCGCAATCTTCTTCTGGCAGACCGATCATCGCTCCAATAACTCGAACCGGTATGTATCTGGCATATTGCTCAGCCGCGTCAACAACGTCTGACGGGTCGATTGCATCAAGTAGTTCTATAGCAATACCCCGAGTTACTTCCCGCATTGCTTCTACCGATTTGGGTGAGAAGTAAGGCAGCAGCATTTGTCTAGCTTCAGTGTGGAATGGCGGATCAGAAGTGATCGGAGGGGCTACAAGCAAGCTCACCCCTTCAGGAGTGCGTGCCACACCGATGTCTCGGGATGAGAACTTTTCAGTATCGTAAGCGACCGACGAAATATTCTCATAGTTGGTAGGGAGCCAGCCACCTCCATTAAGCGAGGTATGGGCCACCGGACACTCAGAACGCAGTCGTTTCCAGACTTCCGGGGCTTCTTGGACGTACTCCGAACCGAATACGTCTACATCTCGTTCATGGTCTGAAGCGGTGGTCATTCCACAAGCGTAGATCCAACAAGGGTAGTCGTGCACGTAGGCTCTATTTATGAGCACGAATGACTTACACGACAACCTTGGCCCGGGGTTACTGGAGGAAGTAGCTCCTGGGGTATTTAGCTATGTGCAACCAGATGGAACCTGGTTTATTAACAACACCGGATTCATCGTGGGTGAAAGCGGAGTGGTCAGCATTGACACCACTTCAACTGAACTTCGCAACCGCGCCTATATCGATGCAATAGCTTCGGTCACACCTAACCCAGTCACGTTGCTGGTCAACACCCATCACCACGCAGATCACACTCACGGCAACTATTTATTTCCAGATGCCGCCATCATCAGTCACACTTCTTGCCGAGACGTCATGATGGCCACTGGTATCCCCGACTACCGGTCAGCTTTTCCATCTGTGGAGTGGGGGAATCTTCAATTTCGCGCCCCGGACATCACTTTTGAAGGAAGCACCAAGCTTCACCTAGACGGGATAGGAATTGAATTATTTGATTTGGGTTTCGTCGCTCATACAGAAGGTGACATTTTGGCTTGGTTACCAGATCAAGGAGTGCTCTTTACAGGCGATCTGATCTTCCATGGTGGTACTCCGTTCGCTCTGTTCGGATCGGTACAAGGAACGATCGAAGCTCTCAACGTCATAGAAGCCAAGGGTGCTGATGTGATCGTCCCCGGTCACGGCCCAGCATTTTCTGGACGAGACATCAAAGAAGTCTTGGCGAGTCAACAGATTTATCTCGAATTCGTCCAAGAGACCGCTGCACAAGGAGTGCGTTCTGGACGAAGTCCAGTTGAGCAAGCATTGGCCACGGACCTTGGTGAATTCCAGAATCTGACCGACAGTGAGCGCTTAGCCGGGAACCTGCATGTCGCGTATAGGGAAAATCCGGAAGCTAGCTACGATTGGGTCGGCTTCGAGACCGCCATCGCTGACATGATCATTCTCAATGGGGGTCAACTCCCTCATTGTGTTGCCTAGCTAAAGACTTAACTCGAAAATGGTAAGGCCAACCCAGGTCGAGGCCACTCGGTGCGTATCAGCTGTCCCGTTCCCGACAGAGTTATAAACGCCGTACGCATATCTGGCCCCCCGAAGCAAATGTTGGTGCATAGCGGGTCGTCAACTGAGAAAAATTCGAGTTCTTCTCCATCTGGAGTGAAGGTGCTAATGCCACCAGTCTGAATAGTGGCAACGCTCACATTCCCATCGGCATCCATAGCTAAGGAGTCGAAAAGTTTTCGGCCTGCTGGGCGAGCTAAAAACCGTCCATGAGCTGAGCCCGCTAGCTCTCCATGGTCCGCTAGTTCCCAGTAGAGGATTGATCCTTGATGCGTCTCCGCCACATAAACCCTGTCCTCCCCCGGCGATAAGCCAACGCCATTAGGTCCATCGAGGGGGAACGAAACTTCTTTGACGAGAGACCCATCCGGCCGACCGTAGTAAAGGCCGCCTCGATCTCTAGTACGGGCCCGAGTTTTTCCATGATCGGTGAACCAAAATCCTCCGCTTGAATCAAACATAAGATCATTGGGTCCTTTTAGCGGGACACCATCTACCTCTGTATAAAGAACTTCAACTTGCCCGGTGTCGATATCGATGCGCTCGATTCGTCCTGACGAATAATCATCTGGAACCAAACCAGGAATGGTCAGTCCTCGGGCCTCACCCCATACAAATCCCCCGTTATTGCAGACGTAGAGAGCACCGTCCGGTCCCACAGCAGCACCATTTGGTCCGCCTCCAGGTTGTGCCACCACGTCAACGGATCCATTATCGGGGTCTACGCGAGATATGGTTCCACGTTTAATTTCGACCAACAGAACTGACCCGTCAGCCATACAAACTGGGCCCTCCGGGAACTGCAGTCCGGTTGCTACAACCTCATAATCACTCATCGAATGAGATTAGCCCCGCAAATGGAGTCCGGGCTGCGTCAACGATCAGCAAGCAACGCGTCTAATTCTTCTTGCGTCATCAACACATCACGCGCTTTTGAACCAATCGAAGGCCCTACCACTCCTCGCTGCTCCAACAAATCCATGAGTCGACCCGCTCGCGCGAACCCAACCTTGAGTTTGCGTTGCAGCATCGAAGTTGATCCAAGTTGAGTATCTACGATTATGGTCATCGCCTGCATCATGAGTTCATCATCGCCTTCGTCTCCGGATGAGCCACCCGGTATTACTGCCGATCCAGGCTGATCAGCCCCTTCGACCCCTTCGATGTAGCTGGTGTTGGGCGCCTGCCTCCGCCAATGAGCCACTACTTGGTGGATCTCTGCTTCCCCTACCCAACATCCCTGAACGCGTTGAGCCACGCTGCTATTGGATCCGAGCACTAACATGTCGCCTTTCCCAATTAACCGCTCAGCACCCGGTTGATCAAGGATGACGCGGCTGTCAGCGAGGCTTGAAACAGCGAAGGCCATCCGCGATGGAATGTTCGCTTTAATGACTCCAGTTATTACATTTACTGATGGGCGTTGGGTGGCGATAACCAAATGAATTCCAACAGCTCTGGCCATTTGAGCCAATCGAGTAATCGAATCTTCTACGTCTCGGGCGGCGACCATCATGAGGTCATTTAATTCATCCACCACGACCACGACAAAGGGCATTCGTTCAAATTCACGCTCTTCATTAAGGTCGGAAGCAAGGCGCCCTTCGTCGTATGCAGTGTTGTATCCAGTTATGTCACGGAAACCTATTTCAGAAAGAACGTCATATCTGCGCTCCATTTCTTTGACCGCCCATGACAACGCATTAGCAGCCTTTTTAGGATTCGTCACAACTTGAGTCAGCAGATGAGGAAGCCGGTCATACTGCCCCAGTTCGACTCGTTTGGGGTCGATCAGAATCATGCGAACCTCATCTGGGGTGGTTCGCATCAGCAGCGATGTAATGACCGAGTTAATACATGAAGATTTACCCGCTCCGGTTGCGCCTGCAATCAACACATGCGGCATCGATGCGAGATTGGCCATGACAGCATTTCCGGATATGTCCTGACCGAGAGCTACCTCCAACGGGTGCTTTGCTTCCGATGCTGTCTTAGTAGAAAGGATGTCCCCCAAAGCAACAAGGTGTCGGTCAGCGTTAGGAACTTCTACACCAATGGCCGAGCGACCTGGGATTGGTGCAAGGATTCGGACGTCGGCTGACGCCATCGCGTAGGCAATATCTTTATGCAAGCTTGTAACTCGAGATACTTTGACCCCTTTCCCAAGCGACAATTCGTATCGAGTGACTGTCGGGCCTACTTCCATTCCGGTGACTCTTGTTTCGACGCCATGACTAGCAAGCGCTGCTTCAAGGTTGCGGGCACCATTCTGAAGAAGGCGCTCGTCAACATCTTGAGAACCAGATCTTTCTAGGCTTTCGAGGCCTGGTAGTTCCCATTCTCCAGTCGGCCGAGTCGTTAAATCAATCTCCATCTGTTCGGGTGGCAAATCGTCTATCGATGAATTATCGACTTCTTCAACTAAATCTTCTGCAGGTGGACGAAGACCAGGTTCCTCCTCAGATACTTCCTTTAGCTCTGGAGTTAAGGCTGAAACATCGAGCGCTTCAGACTCTTCATAAGCTGGAGTAACTTCTGCTTCAAGGGTAGGGATCCCACTACCTGGAGCTGAAATCGTCGGTAAAGGACGCTCGTGCCTCTTCGGGTTTTCTGATACTTCTCGATCGGAGCCAAGACTTTGCAAGCTGGTAAACCCACGTCGAATCTGCCTGCCCCCAAGACGACCAGTCCACGCCGCTGCACCTAACACCTGCCGCAAACCCGTGTCCGTAACAACGAGCACCCCGAACATTGCGCCTAACAGCAGTACGACCCAAGCTCCCGGTTCGTCCACGGCCCCTCGAAACGGTTCCGCCACCAAAGCCCCTAATATTCCTCCCGAGGATCGAAGGTCTTCGAGCGTTGTTCTAATACCTGATGCGTCGCCTAGTAAGTGCGCCATTCCCGACAGGGCAAGACTCGTCAGAGCCCCTCCGAACGCAATACGCCAGGTCCTCTCGCTACGTTTGTCTCTCAATATCGCATAGGCGCACAACAAAAGAGCGAATGGGACGACATAGCGGAATATTCCAACCAGAACGCTCATAACGCTTTCTAGTAGACGTCCGGCAATTCCTGCTTTGTCACCGAAAAGTGCAAGCAGTGAGATAAGAGCTACTACTAGCAACAAAAGCCCTGCAACATCGGTCCTCCGGCCACGCAGACCGGCTTCGCTCATCCGTCGAAATATAGATGATTTAGCTGACTTCATTGATTACAGTTTTTCTGCTCGACCGTTCAAGGCGCGCTTCAAGAGTCTCGATTTGGGGGTTTAGAGAGCGCTCTAATCTCACACTTGCGAGAGTACCGAAACACTGGAGAAATTCGGGTTCAGTCAGCCAGAATCACGGTCGCTGAGATGGGCGGGCGTCTCCGTGTACGGTTTCCTACAAATCGACCGGTAGCTCGGCGAATCGCCCGCTCGATACCTTCGAGGTCTTTTTGTTCATCGAGAGCAGCAGCGACAGCTTCAGCTACTTGAACCTCTAGTTCGGCGAGAACTTGAACACTCTTCTCAACATCGACCCAACCCAGAGTGGATATTTCCGGGTGAGCCAATAACCCATCTTCCAAATTCAACACGACGGTGACATGAACAAAACCGCCCTCACCCAACTTTCGTCGGTCCTCTAGTAACTCTGGCGATAGATCATCTAGCAGACCATCGATATAGCGGTAGGGCGCAGGAATACGTCCACTAATCTTCAGTCCTTCACTGTCAAGGACAAGTTGATCTCCGTCACTTGCAACAACAGTTCGACCAGGAACATGTCCAGCTTCAATAGCCACATCTGCGTTGCGACGCAACATGCGGTGTTCACCTTCAATTGGCACATACCACTCCGGCAGAAGTGTTTGGTACAGATGGTCCAATTCTTCTCGTTGCGCGTGCCCTGTCGTGTGCACATGTTCATACCCATCGTGCACCACTTCGCATCCGATCCGCGTAAGCCGGTTGATCACTCGGTAGACGGGAAGCTCATTGCCTGGAATGGGATGGCTTGATAACAAAACCACGTCACTACTCGTTAAAGAAAAATCTGGATGATCTCCTCGCGCCAAAAGAGATAAGGCAGCATTGGTCTCCCCCTGAGAACCGGTACAAATTACGCAAACGTCTTCAGGGGCGTAGTCGTTAAGCCTCTCTATCGAATCAACCGAGCGATCCGGCAAGTCCAAGACCCCTAATTCTTTGGCGATGCGCACATTGTTCACCATTGATCTGCCGAGTGGGAACACGGTTCTACCCTCGTTTATCGCCACATCGCAGATTTGCTGCACTCGATGTAAATGGCTGGCAAAACAACTCACTATTAGCCGTCGCCCTCGCCACCCTGGAAACAACCTTTTGAAGGTTTCACCAATCGTTGATTCTGAAGGACTCCATCCAGGCTTATCGGCGTTGGTCGAATCAGCCATCAACAACCGAACACCTGTTTCTTGTTGAATTTCTGCTAGTCGCTCCATAGCAGTTAGCCGCCCATCGATTGGGTCCGAGTCAAGCTTGAAATCCCCGGTGTGGACAATCACTCCGTGATCGGTGTGTAAGACAACGCACAGGCTCTGGGGAACTGAATGGGTGATCGGCAGGACTTCCACGTCAAAAGGTCCTATATCTATTCGGTCTCCATCAGATAGCACTCGGAAGGAGGTCCGGCTCTCTAGTCTCGCTTCTTTTACTTTGTGTTGAGCTAGCCCCATCGTCAACTCAGAGCCATACAAGGGAACTTCGAATTCTCGCAATAGATGTGTCACACCACCGAGGTGGTCTTCGTGGCCGTGAGTCACGATCAGCCCAACAATGTCTGCGCCACGTTCCTTGAGCCAAACGTTGTCCGGAAGGATCACATCAACTCCGGGCATCGTTACATCGGGAAACATGACCCCAAAATCAATAAGGAGCAGCTTTCCGTCGATCTCAATACACGTGCAGTTGCGACCTACTTCCCCTAAGCCACCAAGAAACGTTATGCCTACATTGGATGTTTCCAAATCAAGCCTTCAACCGTGAGTACACCTCTCGAGCTTTGTCTTCTAAGCCCTTCGGTGTAGGTCCCATTGGTAGCCGAGGTTCGCCCACATTTAAGCCAAGTGTCCTCATCATCGCTTTGGTCGGAACGGGGTTTGGGGCTTCGTCACCGGTTTCGTAGTCAAAACTTTCAAGCAAACGTTTGTTGATCCGTTGCGCTTCGTGAGCATCACCTGATTCCCAAGCATCGATCATCGCTACATGTTCCGGCGCTGACCAATGGGCGGCGACACTGATAACACCCACTGCGCCCACCGCCAAGAGTGGCAATGTCAACGCGTCGTCGCCGCTATATACCTCAAAATCCTGCGGCGCATCTCGAATGACTTTCGCTGTCTCGCCTGGGTTCCCAGCTGCGTCCTTTACCGCTACGACGTTTGAAATTTCGTGGGCTAAGCGCAACAGTGTCGCAGTTTCTATCTTCCGGCCCGTCCTGACCGGGATGTCATACAGAACAACTGGCAATTTGGTTGATGAAGCAACTGCTTCGAAGTGGGCAAAGATTCCTGCTTGCGACGGACGGTTGTAATACGGGGTAACAGCAAGTATTCCATCGCATCCAAGTTCTTCTGCCTTTCGGGTCTGTTGAACTGAGTGCGTTGTGTCGTTGGTCGTAGTTCCTGCGATTACAGGCACAGTGACGCTTTCAGCTACTGCTCGCCATAGCTCCCAGTCCTCTTCGTCCGTTACGGCAGGTCCCTCACCGGTGGTGCCAGTGATGACCAGACCTTCACTTCCTTGTTCCACGAGCCACTTAGCGAGGGCGACCGATGCATCAATGTTCAAAGCACCATCATCGGAAAACGGGGTCACCATCGCCGGGATAACTCGGCCAAATCTCGCAGTCATAGAGCCGAGGGTAGTCCTTTATTCGCCTAACTCACTCGCTCTATCAATTCCGAGGGTCGCGAGTAAGTCCTCATGGAGCTCGAACCACACTGTGTGGTAGCTCGACATAATCGGCTTGGTCAACCATTCCAACTCGCCAGACTGCAGTCTTTCTAAAGCGAAAGTGAACCTCGACGAGTAGTTATGGAACCTCTGCAGCCCCTCTTCCAAACTTTGAAGAATTTCCCTAACTTCGGCATCTAATTCGATCAATCGATCCAAAATTTTCTCGTCGTAATCAGCATCGTTGTGATCGTTGAGCTTCTGTTCCCCTGCCCCGTCATCAACTACTTGCCAATCAGTGCACAGCTGCAACATGGTTGGATTGAGGGAAAGAAATCTCTCGTACCCAAATTGCACAACATCTCGAACTCCAGCCTCTTCGAGCTCTCGGGCTAAAAATTCTTCTCCTTGTTCCCGCCCAGTTGGAGTCAAAACGAATTTCTCTACACCTTGAACTTCTCTCATCACGCATTTATTTGCAGTAACCATCTCAGCGAGCACTGCCTCAGTCGTGCTCAGGGAAAGTTCGTGAACTGACGAGATCGTCTCAATCTCACCAAAGCCTTTCAAACGAAGGGCGAGGGTCACAAGAACTTCTGTGTCTGAGAGATATGACATATCTAGCTTCTAAATGCGACTTAACTCGCCTGTTCTTCTTCAAGCTCTCGCGTAATAGCAAAGGCATCTATTTCTTCTGAAGTGTCGATCCAATTTTCGTACTGGATCACACCAATCTCTCCGAATTTCTTTCGAAGCCACCCATCACCGGCATCAAGGAGTCCGAGTTTTCTGCAGTTTGGAACAATCTTGGTAAACAGAAGTTGTTGAAACTCTTGTCGGAGCGGATCTTGGTATGCCAACGGGATTACTTTCTTAACATCAGCACCCATACGTTCCCACACTTCTTGTTGCAGGAACCTGTCACGCATTCGCACGGCTGCTTCAAACGCAAATTCTTGGCGTTCAAGCAGCTCCGCTTGCGTCATATCTTGGTACACCTCTTTGAGAGAAAGAACCCCGAACGCCACATGACGAGCCTCGTCGCTCATTACGTAACGCAGCAACTGCTTGAGAAGTGGCTCTTCGCTCTGCTGATACATGAACCCGAAGGCAGCAAGGGCCAGGCCTTCAACCATGATCTGCATTCCGAGGTACGTCATATCCCAACGAGAATCTTCGACTATCTCATCTAACAGCATCCGTAAATGGACATTTATGGGATACGTATCCGACAACTTCGTATCGAGATACTTCGCAAAGACCTCGACATGTCGTGCTTCATCTACCACCTGGGTCGATGCGTAATATTTTGCATCCATCCATGGCACAGTCTCAACAATTTTCGCGGTGCACACTAAGGCACCTTGTTCGCCATGCATGAATTGACTCAGTGCCCAGTTCTGCGACTCCATGTTGAATCGAACCCATTCGTCGCGACCCCATGACTCGACGCCAGTTCCGGAAAGATCCATAACCTCTCCAGCTCCACCATTCGTCTCATACTCTTGGACAGCCAGTGCTTCTTGGTCAACGTCTGTGTCCCAGGGCAAGTCAGTTTCGCCGTTCCATTGCCCGACCTTCGCTTTCTCGTAAAGCTTGGCCAGTTGAGGTCGCGCACCTTTTTCGTAGTCCCAGGAATAGATGGCCTCAGCGTTGTCCTCTACCGCGTGGATAACTTCATTCGGGTCAGTATTGGTCATCGCCAAGACCGCCTCAAAGTCATTCGGGTCGGTACGACCGATTATTTCTTCCACCGTTGACATAAGAAGCTCCTACCCTCAAGAATTCCCAGTGGTTACCCGTTAGTAACTTGTGACGAGATTCTAACAGACCGAGATCTACGAACAAGAAAGTCGAACAACCTCTCTGGCAAAAGAGCATTCAACGCTGCGCCGATTCGCGCGTCACGTCCGACGAGGCGGCGGCGCGGCGGGTATCGCCGATTTGCACATTTCTCAATGACATTCGCTACGCGAGTTGGGTCAAGCCCACTCCGCTTGGTTTGGGTCGTGTTCTTTATTGCCCTCTCGACAAAGGGGCCATACTTCCGACGCGCTGCAGGACAGAGGTCTTCATACATCTGTTGAGACATCTGCTCAACCTTCTCCCACAAAGGAGTGCGTATTGCACCGGGTTCTATCAACGTGATCCGTGGCCCTTGAGGTCCCAATTCTCGTCGCAAAGAAGACAAAAGCCCAACAAGAGCGTGTTTGCTAGCCGCATACGGGCTCAACAAGGGCAGGCCAATTCGCGAGTTAATTGACCCCACCACGATGATTCTTGACGGGTAACAAATTTCCAGAAGAGGTAACGCATGTCGAATGGAAAGCGCTGCACCAACAACGTTGACGTCTAGTTGTTGCTTCCAAGCACTCTGGGACACATATTCCAATGGGCCACCAACGACGATTCCGGCGTTAACAACCAACAGGTCTAGACCTGACGGTCCACGTCTAGCTACAACTTCGTCGAAAGCTGTTTTAACTGACCCCTCGTCAGTCACTTCAATTCGCAGAGATGACGCACCTTCGAGGCTCTCTATTTTGGACGCGTCACTATCAGAACGGGTACCTCCCCAAACTTGCCAACCGCTGCTAGCAAGCCGCTTCGCCACGGCGTATCCGATTCCAGTACTCGCTCCGGTAACTACCGCAGCCCGCCCGTCCATCTCGTGGAACTCTTCTACTTACTCAACAACAAGGTCAGCGAATGCATCACGGAGAGTTCGTTTCGAAAACTTGCCCGTAGAGGTCTTCGGCACTTCGTCAATTATTTGAGTCGCACTGGGAAGCCACCACTTCGCCATTCGTGGCGTTAGATATTCGATCAACTCCTCATGAGTTAATGACTCTCCGTCCTTTAGGACCACGCATGCCATGGGCCTTTCCATCCACTTCTCAGAAGCAACCGCTATTACTGCTGCCTCAGAGACTTTGGGGTGACTCATAATCTCATTCTCTACTTCTACGGAACTAACCCACTCCCCTCCAGACTTGATGAGGTCTTTCGTGCGATCCACGAGGCGTATATAACCACGTTCATCACAGGTCGCGACATCTCCCGTTCGCAACCACCCATCCTCTGTAAAGGAATCTGAGGCATCGGGTCTTTTGTAGTATTCGGCAGTTATAAAGGAGCCCCGAACTTGTAATTCTCCACTCGATTCACCGTCCCAAGGAAGCTGATCTACAGAACCAGGTTCACAGATTCGAAATTCAACGGTAGGAACAATCGTTCCTACAGAAGCCCTAATGTCGGCCTTGGTTTCTTCATCCAAATTCGCTTCAGCTGATTTGACGTGAGCTATCGCTGCTAACGGACTCGTCTCTGTCATGCCCCAAGCCTGAAGTATTGGTAGTCCGATTTTTTCCCGGTATCCCTCCGAAAGGGATTTCGGCACAGCTGATCCGCCACATGGAATGGCTCTCAAACTAGAGACATCTCGACCATCTAATTCTTCTAGAACCCCCATCCATATAGTCGGCACCCCCGCAGCGATAGTCACCTTTTCAGATTCCATTAATTCCGCTATCGGTTCAGGCTGCAATTTGGGGCCCGGGTTCACCAGGGTCGCTCCTGCCGCAACTGCTGCATGTTGGAGCCCCCAAGAGTTCACGTGAAACATCGGAACGACTGGCAAGATCACATCGGATTCACATACCCCCAAACCATCAGCGGTCATGGTGGTAATCGTGTGCATATACGTAGAACGGTGGCTGTATACCACTCCTTTGGGGTTCCCCGTCGTGCCGCTCGTGTAACACATCGATGCAGCCTGTCTTTCGTCCTTCACTTCAAAGTTGACCGGTGAGGCGGATGAAATTAGTTCTTCATAGTCAAGTACTCGCGGGTCATCGGGAATCTCTCCTTCGCCATCGTCCATGACGATTAGGTGCCGAACAGTCTCAAGCTGGTCGACCAAGGGCCACAAGAGGGCCATGAGTGATCGGTCCACAAAGATAATTTCATCTTCTGCGTGATTCGCTATATAGACCATCTGATCTGCGAACAGTCTGATGTTGAGGGTGTGAAGAACTCTATTCGTGCACGGCACAGCGAAATAAAGTTCAAGATGCCGAGCGGTGTTCCAAGCGAAAGTTCCCACCCTTCCATAGTCATCTACGCCAAGGTCATCGAGCGCACCTCCCAGACGACGAGCGCGATCAGCCCATTGTCCATAAGTACTTCTCTCGATTCCTGTGGCTGTAGCGGTCACCAGTTCTTTATGAGGGAACAGGCTTTCCGCTCGCCGGAAGAAAAAATCAAGAGTTAACGGGGTATCCATCATTGTTGACTGCATAACTCAAATCGTAGGAGAAGAGTTCGCTTAGGGCCACATCCACCTAGGGTGAAAGTCAGAAATGATTGAACCTGAACTCCCCGACGGCCAGTTGAGTCACAAAGATCGACGAAGAGCTAAGCAACTTGCAGCTGTCCCTGTCGTTCTGGCCCTAGCCGCGTATCTCGGACAGATACTCACAAGCTCTTTGCTTACTTCCCAGCCTCTGGTTTTGATCTCACTCAACGCTACGGATCCAATGTTGCTATTAGCGGCGAACCAGTCAACGGCGGTAGCTTTCTTAATCGTAGGTTCTATCCGATTGTTTGCGCCCGATTTGTTCCTCCACCAGCTTGGATGGGAATTTGGACCAGCAACAAAGAGTTACCTCAGCAATGAATTAGGGCCACAGAGTGGGATACTCCGCAGTATCGCTGCCTTGGAGCGATGGTTTCCCCGAGTCGGCTGGATAATGCTGTTTCTTATCCCTGGCTATCCGATGTGTTTACTAGCCGGTATTACCAGGATGAAACGATTGCCATTTGTGCTCGTCAACTTGGCTGGGACTTTCTGTCGACTGTTGCTCATTTATTGGGTGAGTTCGGTGTTCACCGGACCGGTCGGGACGGTCGTCAGGTTTATCAGCAGATTTTCACTGCCGTTTACATTCGCAATGGTTCTTCTGGTAGCGCTCCAAACCCGAAAGCGTATGAACAACACCACCGAATCGTAAGACCAACTAGACAGAATCGATCTGCTCCCAGGTAGGCATACTCGGCTGCGCTCCTACAGAGCTAACTGCTGCAGCTCCGGCACGGACGGCTATCAATGCGGCGGCAACAGCGTCTTCGGTATCAACGTAGGCAACTGCAAAGGCACCCACAAAGGCATCGCCAGCACCGGTTGGGTCTACTACCTCAACTGCAGGGGCGTCGACCATGGTGACGTCCGACCCCACTTTGACCTCGCACCCTTGCGCTCCCAGGGTGGTAATAACCACCGGAACCTGGACATCTCCTAACTGTTCAGCTTCATGACGATTCACTATCACTACGTCAGCGAGCGGCAGAACCGCTGGTACCACTTCGTTAAAGGGCGCCGGATTGAAGACCACCTTGGTTGCTGCCGCTGCAGCAACCAACGCCGCTGTTCTAGCCGCGTTGACACCCACCTCACCTTGTAAAAGCAACACATCTGCTGCGGAGATTTCAGCCGAGGCGAGCTCCACTTTGGCAGAATCGAGCTCGCCATTGGCTCCGGCTATTACGACTATTGAGACGTCTTCGGGATCAATAGTGATCAGAGCTGTTCCAGTTGAGTCAGATCCCCGGTAAACATGCTCACGATTTACATCTGCAGCGTCTAACTGGGCGACAAGGTAGTCACCTCGACTATCAGAACCCACACATCCGACTATCGCCACTTCGGCTCCTAAGCGAGCCGCCGCGACAGCTTGGTTTGCGCCCTTGCCTCCAGCGTTTTCTTCGCACCTGTCACCATGGAGGGTTTCATCAACCTCAGGCCGCCTCGGAACCCAGACAGTGATGTCGTAGTTAAGACTGCCGACGACTATTGCTCGAACCACCAAAGTTCAGACCCCTAAATATGCATCGAGGCCGACAGTTACTCCGCTATGTTCTCCAATAACCCGGCAGGCAAATGTTATTCCACCCATAAAAGATGACCTGTCCAAACTGTCATGACGCAAAGTTAGGGTTTCTCCATCTCCGCCTAACAGAACTTCCTGATGAGCAACGAGGCCCCTTAACCGAACAGAATGGACGGTTATGCCTCCATCTCCGAGTCCGCCTCTAGATCCGGGAAGATTTTCATGTTCGGTAGGGTCGGATCCCCAATCCCCCGAAGCTTCAGCCATACGTTTGAGCGTCCCCATAGCCGTTCCAGATGGAGCATCAATTTTCTTATCATGATGTAGTTCAATAATTTCGGCAGTGGGGAAAAACGGCGCCGCCATTTCCGCAAATCTCATGAGAAGAACAGCGCCTATTGCGAAATTCGGTGCAACGAGGCAGTTGCTAGAAGTGAATGTTTTTCGATAGAGGGAAAAATCCTCTTCAGTTAGACCACTTGTCCCAATTACAGCGTGGATTCCATTCTCAGCACACCACGAAATATTTTCTCTTGCAGCGTCAGCCACGGTGAAGTCGACTAATACATCGATGTCGGTTGAACTGACATCTTCTAAGGAGGTCACCATGCCAACCGAGCCGGTCGGGTCTGTCTGACCCTGAGCGGAGGGGTCGATTGCGGCGACTAGATCCAATTCTTGGTCGGCAACAACTGCTTCACAAACAGCTGACCCCATACGGCCTGCCGAGCCTGTAACTGCTACCCGCATAAATTCGGTCCCTTCTCAAGGGCCCAAAAAATTGTGGGCCCTGCCTCCATTGTGGAGGACAGGGCTCACAGTTGAGATGTCAATTTTCAAATATGACAGATTTCAGCGGTTACGACGAGTTACCGGCGATTACGTCGCCGACGGCGGCCGCGGCCATCATCCTTAGGCTCAGGACCCATATCTCCGTATAGGTCTTTCGCCGTTTCAGAGAAATGTTCTTCAAATGAGACATATTCTCGAGCGTTGGATGAATCGTCTTCATCGTCCGAAGATGCTTCTGTCGTCTCTTTGTTCGGAGACGAAACAGTTTCGGTATCTGATTCAACAGCTGCTTCAGCTGTTGAATCAGAAGCTTTGTCGTCCGATTGGGACGAAGGCTCTCCAACCATTGATAGTGAAAGTTTCCCATTTGGGTCGATGTCATCAACGAGGACCTGCACTGAATCCCCTACGTTCAGTACCTCTTCGACCTTATCGAGTCGTCGATCGCCACCAAGCTTGCTGATATGAAGCAGGCCGTCGGTACCTGGCAAAATATTTACAAACGCCCCAAATTTAGTGATGTTGACAACGCGACCCTCATACTCGGCTCCAACATCAGCCGTGGGCGGATTCACGATCAAACGAATTTGGCGCTCAGCCTCCACAACTTTGTCTCGGTCTGGTGAGCCAACGCTGACTACCCCAACGGTTCCGTCGTCATCAACGGAAATATCTGCACCAGTTTCTTCTTGAATGGTGTTAATTACTTTGCCTCTCGGCCCTATCACTTCACCAATTTTGTCAATCGGGATCTCGAAGCTAACAATTTTCGGAGCATTACCGCCGACATCGGATCGTGGTTCTGAGATTGCCTCATTCATCACAGCAAGTATTTGCATTCGGGCTTCTCGCGCTTGCGAAAGAGCTTGAGCTAATACTTCAGCCGGTATGCCTTCAATTTTGGTATCCAGTTGGAGTGCAGTTATCGCGTCTTCTGTTCCCGCGATTTTAAAGTCCATATCACCGAAAGCATCTTCCGCTCCCAAGATATCTGTAAGCGTCACATACTTGCCTTCGGCGTGAACCAAGCCCATAGCTATGCCAGAAACATGGCTCCGAATCGGCACGCCAGCATCCATCAGCGAAAGCGAAGATGCACAGACCGAACCCATTGATGTCGAGCCATTGGAAGACAAAACATCTGAGACCAATCTCAGGGTGTACGGGAATTTCTCCTTTGATGGAACAGTCGAAAGCAAAGCCCGTTCAGCTAAAGCACCATGGCCAATTTCTCTCCGCTTGGGACCACGCATAAACCCAGCTTCTCCAGTGGAGAACGGCGGAAAGTTGTAATGATGCATATATCTCTTGCGGTCATTTGGGTTGAGAGTATCGATTAGTTGTTCCATTCGACTCATGCCCAAAGTTGTGACGTTTAACACCTGTGTTTCACCACGTTGGAACAAACCCGAACCGTGTGCCGTTTCGCCTACATAAGCGACCTCAGCGGATAGTGGTCGAACCTCATTGGTTGCTCGACCATCAATGCGGAAGCCGTCTTCTACGATACGCCTACGAACAATTTCCTTCGAAACTGAACGGACGGCTGCACCAATTTGTTTGGCCGCGTCAGCGGTTTCAGAGAACTCTTCTTCAAGTTGAGCCCGTATCTCAGCAGTAACTTCATCTTGTCGAGATTCGCGTTCTGCTTTGTCGCTAATTGCCATTACCTCGGTCAATTGCGAAGTTGCGACAGAACGAACTCTTTCTATGATTTCGTCGCTGTAGTCAACGCTCTTAATCCATTGCAGTTCTTCAATGTCTCCGACCTTGTTTCGCAATGCTTTTTGAAGTTCGATGACATCATCAATCCACTGCTTCGAAGTTTCTAACCCATCGGCCAGTACTTCTTCTGTGACCTTAGGGGCCCCATCGTCGTAGTATTCGAAAGCACGCTCAGTCCCGCCAGCTTCAACCATCATGATGGCGATGTCGCCATTGTCCAGTTGACGACCGGCAACGACCATTTCAAATGTCGAATCTTCACCTTCTTGGTATGTCGGGAATGGAATCCAGGAGCCTTCCGTGCTGTAAGCAATGCGAACAGCGGCTACAGGACTCTCGAATGGTATTCCGCTAACCCAGAGTGCCGCCGATGCGCCGTTGAGCGCAATTACGTCGTACTGGTTTTCGCCGTCTATACCGAGAATCGTTCCAACGACATGTGTCTCATGGCGGTATTCGGCTGGAAAATTGGGTCGCAGTGGTCGGTCAATCAGTCGACAAGCGAGAATGGCATCATCTGAAGCACGCCCCTCTCGACGAAAGAAGGACCCGGGAATCCGTCCCGCTGCATACATTCGTTCTTCAATATCTACTGTAAGTGGAAAGAAATCAGCGCCGTCACGAGGTTTACTCGATGCTGTCGCAGTTACTAAAACCTGCGTGGAACCTATTCTTGCTGTAACAGCTCCATTTGAAAGTCCAGCTAATTTGCCAGTCTCAAATGAAAGGGTTTTGTCGGTACCAGAAATCGGTCCCGATACGGAAATGGCATCAGCCATAGTTTTCTTCTACTCCTTCGGCGAGGCCTTCTCGCCATAATTTGCATTCAGTTGGTAGACGTCGGCCACTCCGGGTTAGGTGAGGGAGCGACGACAACCAATTGGTGCTGGATTGGGGGTCTTTGCGAGCTTCGGTCGATAGTGACATCAGTAGCCAGGGCCACTGTCGTCGATCAGCGACGTAAACCGAGTTTGGCAATCAGCGCTCGGTAACGCTCAACATCATTATTGTCGAGATAGTTCAATAGTCGGCGACGGCGTCCTACGAGTTTTAGTAATCCGCGCCTGCTGTGGTGGTCCTTTTGGTGGTCCTTCAAGTGTTCAGTGAGATCGTTTATCCGGTCGGTGAGGAGCGCTACCTGTACCTCTGGTGATCCTGTATCAGTCTCGTGTTGCCGGTGCGCCATCATGGTGTCGGATTTTTCGGCCATATCTTCATTTCCTCAGGTATAACTTCCGGCCGCTTCGTGGTTGGTGTTGCGGCTTTTGGCCGGCACGCTAATTACGCGCCAACTGGCATTCTAACAGCCAAGTTCCAACTTAATGCAGGCATGCTCTCAGTCGGACAAGCACTTGGAAGCATCCGCCACGTCTTTCACAAGTTGTTCTTTTAAGGCCTCAATACCCTCAAATTTTCTTTCTCCACGTAAACGGCGCACAAAACGGACTTTCGCTGATTCTCCATACAAGTCACCACGAAACCCGATCAAATGTGCCTCAATCAATGACCTATCTGCATCATCATAAAAAGTAGGTCGCTTCCCAATGTTGACTGCTGCGGGATATTGCTTCCCATCCTCCCTGATATACCAAGCCGCGTATACCCCGTCGGCAGGCACTTGCAAATCAGTGGTTGTAGGAATATTCGCTGTGGGAAACCCAATTGTTCGCCCTCTTCGATCACCTGGAGTCACCACTCCTCTAACTTCGAATGGCCTTCCTAACAGTCGGTGGGCTTTCTCAACGTCCCCATCAGATAAAGCGGCCCTTATCGAAGTCGATGAAATTACTTCGCCTTCGCCGGTTAGGTGTTTGACCAGGGGAAGCCCGATTACCTCGTATCCGAATTCTTCGCCCACTACACCGAGGGTTTCAACATTTCCGCGACGACCCTTCCCAAAATGAAAATCTGCGCCGACGACGACAGCTCGAGCCTGAAGACAGTCAACAAGTACTTGCCGCGCAAAAACTTCTGCAGGGACCTCCGCTTGTTCCGGGGTGAACTCAACAACCAGCGTGTAATCAACTCCAGTCTCAGCCAAGAGCTCCAACTTGTGGTCTAGATCACACAACAGCAACGGCGCAGATTCCGGCCGAACAATAGTGGCGGGATGTCGGTCGAATGTGACAACAGCCGTGGCACAACCACGTTCTGCTGCTAATCGATGCATTTCAGAAACGATGGTTCGATGCCCCCGGTGAACTCCATCGTATTCTCCGACGGTTACTACGCTGCCTTGCTCCAGGGTTGGCGACCAAGCGAGGTCGCGAATGATCTCCACAAGCTCAACTTACCCGGACGGCCGTCTGAGTGCGACTCGAAAACACCAATAGACCTACCGTTATTTTTGAAACTAGCTACTCCGGTAAAACAACTCCCACAACCACTTGGTTATCTATCTTTTCATGCACAGCGATCAAGTTCGAAGACGAATCAGTCAGCGCCCAAGGCCCTGCACCGTCTACACGTTCATTTGCCAATCGGCCACCATTGCGGACTAGCGACATCTCCTCATCAGTAACAACAACCCGATCAAGACCTCGGACAAGTTCTAAAACCGGTCGCAGAGTAGCTTCAGCGATTTTGTCGCCTTCTCCAATATCAAAAACCCCGCTTTGCGTTCTACGCAGATTCCGTATGTGGGCTCCACCTTGAAGTGCAATTCCAAGATCAGCCCCCAAAGTCCTTATGTACGTACCTGCAGAACAGTCCACAACAGCGCGCCAGATCATCGGATCATCAGTAGGCCGAATATCGAATTTTCGTATTTGGACAGTACGAGCTTCGCGATCTACCTCAATCCCTTCGCGAGCAAGTTCATGCAATCTCCGACCACCGATGCGTCGTGCCGACACCATCGGCGGGATTTGTTCGATTTCTCCGGTGAGCGCGCTAGCTGCTTCTACAACTTCAGTTGGCTCTAATGACATGCGATGTTCGGCCACAATCTGGCCTGAGGAGTCAAGCGTGTCAGTTTCAACGCCCAGAACTATCTCAACTTCGTAAGTCTTAAATGAAGCTGTGGCAAAACGCAGCAACCTCGTGGCCTTGCCTACCCCTATTACAAGCAGGCCCGTGGCATCAGGGTCCAGAGTTCCAGCATGGCCAATTCGACGTTCCCCAAAACGTTTCCGCAATTGAGCAACAACGTCGTGGGACGTCATGCCCGCTGGTTTGTCGATGAGTGCCATTCCATGAACGGTTGCTGGCTTGCGTCCCATTAGTCAGTTTCGGTCTGCCTATCAGATCCATCCATATTGAGTTCTTCCAGGATGGACTCGATCCGCCCAGCTTCTTGAATAGACCTATCCGGTTGAAAGTGAATGGCGGGCGTACGACGCATTCTGGATTGACGAGCTAGGGCTTGTTGCATCCTTTGCCGGTGACTTTCAAGCGCTTCAGCCACTTCCCCAAGAGCATCGTCTTCAGAAGAATGGAACCAAACAGTGGCATGAGCCAATTCTCGATCCACGTCTACACCGGTTAGAGATACCAGAAACAACCGGGGATCGTCGATGCGTTCTAACTCACTCGCCACGATTTCGCGAATTAACCCAGAGACGCGATCGGTGCGGTCATAATTCTGTCCGCTTCTTCCCTGGCGACCCCGTTTTTTATTCATTAGTCAGCCTCTCGAGTAAATCTGTTTTCGCTAGGCGATTGGGATCTCCCGCTCATCATACGTCTCGATCACGTCGCCTTCTTTAAGGTCAGTGAAATCGGACAGCCCTATGCCACATTCCATGCCAGCTGTCACCTGCTTTGCGGGGTCCTGGAAGTGGCGCAACGAAGCTACTTCGCCCTTCCAGATGATGGCACCTTCACGCAAGAACCTGACCTTTGCTCCATCCGCAATAGTTCCATTCTCGACCAAACAGCCCGCAATAGGACCAACACCCGATATCCGGAACACTTGACGCACCTGAGCTTCACCCGTAACGATCTCTTCGAATTCAGGTTCAAGCATCCCCAACATGGCGTTCTCGATATCTTCGAGGAGCTGGTAAATGATTTCGTATAGCCGAATTTCGACATTTTCTGCCTCTGCGGCTTCTCGGGCTTTTCTATCGGGCCGAACGTTAAAGCCAAGAATTGTTGCGTTAGAAGCAACGGCTAGCTGGATGTCATTTTCGTTGACACCCCCTACCCCTCGACTCACAAAAGCAAGTTTGACGTCATCGCGTTCGAGTTTACGCAAGCTCTCCGTGACGGCTTCTAAGGAGCCATGAACATCTGCCTTTAAAACAAGATTCAACGTGGTTGCTTCACCCGCTTGGATCTGCTTAAAGATGTCCTCAAGTTTGGCCCCTCCACCTCCAGAGCTTGACGCTGTGGCCATATTTGCCTGACGTTGCCAATGCTCACGAGTATCGGCAACACGGCTAGCTGTCTTTTCATCCGGTGCGACCGTAAACATGTCGCCAGACCTGGGAACTTCTGAGAGTCCTAATACTTCAACCGGGGACGAAGGCCCAGCTTCAGTAACGGTGTTACCTCGGTCATCAACCATTGCTCTGACTCGTCCCCAAGCCGCTCCAGCAACCATAGGGTCACCTACAGAAAGAGTGCCTTGTTGCACTAGGACGGTGGCCACGGGTCCTCTTCCCTTATCAAGATTGGCCTCAAGGACAGTTCCTATAGCACGCCCGTCTGGGCTTGCTTGAAGTTCTTCCAGTTCTGCGACAAGAACGATCTGATCCAAAAGGTCGTCGATCCCTTCCTCAGTCATCGCTGACACGGGAACGGTTATGACGTCGCCTCCGTATGACTCAGGAATCAAGTCTCTCTCGGCAAGCTGTGCCAGGACCCGGTTGGCGTCAGCCCCTTCACGGTCCATCTTGTTGATAGCTACAACAATCGGAACCTCAGCAGCTCGAGCGTGATCCATCGCTTCTAAAGTTTGAGGCATAACTCCATCATCTGCAGCTACAACCAAAATAACGATGTCAGTAGCTTGGGCCCCCCTAGCACGCATACTCGTAAACGCAGCGTGGCCCGGGGTGTCGATAAACGTCAGGGCTTGACCGTTCCGTTCGACCTGGTATGCACCGATGTGTTGAGTGATGCCTCCAGCCTCGCTGTCAACAACATTTGAAGAACGAATACGGTCCAACAACAAGGTTTTGCCATGGTCCACGTGTCCCATAACCGTAACTACAGGGGGACGTGGCGCCGTTCCGGACGCGTCGAGGTCAATATCTAAGACTTTGAGAATCTCTTCCTCTTGCTCAGCTCCCGGGTCGACAATCCGAATCTCCGCCCCTAACTCGGCGGCAAAGAGTTCAACCATGTCATCACTGAGGGACTGGGTAGCGGTAACCATCTCTCCCTGTTGCAACAAAAATTTCACAACATCCGCTGCAGATCGGTTCATTTTGCCAGCTACTTCTTGAGCCGTTGAACCTCTTTCGACAACAATCTCGCCCTCAGGGATCGGGGCGTCAACTGGGGTATAGGCCGCCATCTCTTGTGGCTGCAGTTCTTCTTGCTGACGTCTCCGTCGCTTCTGTTTTCTTCCCCGTCGCTGCTGTTGAGGACCGCCTCGAGGGCCTCCAGGTCGGCCACCAGGTCGGCCACCTGGGCCGTCGGGACCAACAGGTGGACCACCCGGGCCACCCGGACCACCTGAGCCACCTGGGCGACCAGGTCCACGTGGACCGCCGGTTGAACGACCGCCGGGTCGCGCACTGCTAGGAGAACCTACGTTGTCTGCTCGTCGCGCCCGTGGTGGCCCCGGTGGAGGCGGTATTGCACGTCCTGAACCTGATTTCGGTGGAGCTCCCGGAGGAGGCGGAATTGGCTTACCGCTTCCAGAACGCGGCGGAGCCGGCATCCTAGGTGGTGGCGCCGGCGGCGCAGACCCAATATCTGAACTGTCTTGCTCTTCATCTCGACTGGTCTGCTCTTCTCGAGCGACGGGCGTCTCCTCGGTTTTCGGAACTGGCCGACTCGGAGGCTCTTCAGGGGACCGACGGGCAGGTTCTTGGCCGCTTGAGGTGACGAGCGGACGGGCTGGCGGGCTCGACGCTGGTGGAGTTGCCTCGACAACAGGGGTTTCAATTTCCTCTGGGGCTGAAACCTCTTCTTTCGGCGGAGTTGGAGCTTGTGCTGCTGGAGCCTTCTTCGCGGGCGCCTTCTTCTTCGCGGGCGCCTTCTTCGCAGGTGCCTTCTTCTTCGCGGGAGCCTTCTTCGCGGGCGCCTTCTTCTTCGCGGGCGCCTTTTTCTTCGTTGCCGCCTTCTTCTCGTCTTCTGGGTCTGGCGGTTGTTCTTCTCTTACTAAACCTTCTCGTTCAGCTTTGCGTCGAACCCGATCAGCTTGAGCAATTTGGACGCTTGATGAGTGGCTTTTGACACCAATACCAAGCGCGTCGCAGAGCGCGAGCGTCTCATCGTTGGTCAAACCTAACTCTCTTGCGAGTTCATATACCCGTGGATTCTTGGGCAAACGCGTTCCTTACTTGTCGTTTAGGTCAATGACTAGCGGTGGATAGTTCCCAACGTCCTCTATCTTCGCAGACAGTGACGAGGTTCCGGTAGATAATCATGCGTAGACCGAACAGTTACGCTACCGGGTATCTCGACCGCTAGTGGTCAGTTATTCGACTGTTCTTCTTCCTCTTCAACAGTTTCTTGGTCTTCATCCGTGTCGATTGGGGACTCATTCCCCTCAGTTTCTTCGACAACATCCTCTTCGGAGGTTTCTTCTCCTGGGGAACTGTCTTCCGCCGGTGCGTCACTCTCACTTTCATCGGCAGCTAAATCTTCTTCAGGGTTCTCTTCTTCTACAGCTTCTTCTGCTGCGGTCGCCCAATCATCAGCAGTCATAGCTTCACTTCCGTCAGCTGGAACCCATGTTTGCTCACCTGTCTCGGCGTCGGTAACCCACTCACCCTCAGCCCAGTCCCCGTCTGCGTAAGCATTCTCTTCATCGAGAATCTGCGTTTCGCTTTTAATATCGATTCTCCAACCTGTTAGACGAGCTGCTAGTCGAGCGTTCTGCCCTTCGCGACCAATGGCTAACGAAAGCTGATGATCTGGCACGACAACTTCAGCGACACCCTCAACTTCGTGAAATCGCACTTCCTTAACTTTCGCAGGCGACAGGGCTTTCGCAACAAAGTCATGCTGATCTTCAGAAAAGGGCACGATGTCAATTTTTTCACCGCGCAGCTCGTTAACTACTTGTCGAACACGAGCCCCTCTTGCCCCAACGCAAGCCCCTACTGGGTCGATATTGGTGTCATTGGACCAAACAGCAATTTTTGTCCTATGCCCAGGTTCTCTAGCACAGGCCTTCATCTCCACAATTCCGTCACTAATTTCCGGAACTTCAAGCTTAAACAGTTCTCGAATCAGTCCCGGATGAGTTCGCGACACGACGATTTGGGGACCTTTGGCAGTCTTTCGAACTTCAACGATATATGCCTTTAGTCGACTATTAGGTTCAGGCCTTTCATAAGGAACCTGTTCCGATTGTGGCAGCAATGCTTCGACTCGGCCTAGATCAAGCAGTGTGTAACGCGAATCTGTCTGCTGAATGATTCCAGTGACGATGTCACCTTCACGACCCGCATACTCGTCATATTTCATGTCACGTTCGACTTCGCGAATTCGCTGGGTCAAGACCTGTCTCGCAGTCTGAGCCGCAATCCTGCCGAAGTTTTCAGGCGTATCGTCCCATTCTTGGACAACGTTGCCTTCTTCATCGATCTCTTGCGCAATCACGGAGATATTGAACGTTTCGTCTATCACCACGTACGCATCGTCGGCAGCTTCAGGCATCCGTTTATATGCGGATTCAAGGCCATTCGCTACCGCCTCTAGGAGCAACTCAGTCGTCATTCCTTTCTCAGCCGCAAGAGCCTGAAGAGCTTCCATCATGTCCGGGGTAGTCATCGTTGACTTCCTCCCTTGTGGTTGTTGTTAGATCCATTTTTCTTGCCAGGAGAACCCGGCTTCGGCGCGGGCCCCCATTCGAAGACTGTCCGTGCCTTTTCGACTTCCGTTAGGTGGAGTGTGGTGGCACCCAAGTCAGAGCTATCAATCGTCAATACTCCGCCATCAACATCCAGCAAGGTACCCACAATCCGGCGTCGGCCTTCTGGCCCTGGGTTAGTCCTTATATTGACCGTCTCGCCCACGGCTCCTGAGAAATGCTTTTCTTGCCGTAGACGGCGTTCTACGCCAGGCGTGGAAATCTCCAAGGTATACCTACCCGGTATTGGGTCATGCTCATCTAACACCGCAGATACCGAACGACTCAAACCTGACAGCTCATCGACACCTAGTCCATCATCGTTATCCACCAGCACGGCCAATGTCCCGCCATTCTGCTGAATGTCGTAAAGCGTGTGTCCGGCGGCTTCGACTAGCGGTTCGACCAACGAAAATATTGGTTCGAGGTGACTTTGTGACTCTGTGTTCATCACCCCTCCACTTCGCCTTATCCGAGAGTTTGAGATTCTTTTGGACCAAGAAAAAGGACGTGGGCTACGCCCACGTCCAGCAAAAAAAGCTGACCTGTCACCGTTATGGTACCAGTCTGAGAGCACTAACCAACTTGGGCTTGCCAGCCCACGTCACTGTCCTAACGCTTCCGGATCAACTCAACGATGGCATCCGACTGGTTCGCGTCCTCACCTTGCTCTTCCAATAAGGCTGCGCGGTCTGCTTCCGCTTCCGCTTCCGCCGACTTATCTGCTGCAGCCAGCGCTCCCTCAACTCCGTCAGAGGCAATCTTCTGGGCCCATTCGACTAATGAATCAACCATCTGAGTTTCTGGAACAACCTTGACAACTTGACCGCGAACGAAAAGATGTCCTCTTTGGCGACCCGCCGCTATACCAAGATCCGCCCCTTTGGCCTCGCCTGGACCGTTGACGACACAGCCCATGACTGCAACCTGAATTGGCAAGTCAAGCTCAGAGAGAGCTTCTTGCGCCATGGCCGCTATTGAGATGACATCAACTTCTGCCCTGCCGCATGAAGGGCAAGCGATCAAATCCAATGAACTCCGTTCGCGTAGGCCAAGAGCTTCCAACAACTGACGTCCTGCTTTGGCTTCCTCGACAGGGTCAGCTGTCAGGCTGTACCGAATTGTGTCGCCAATACCCTCATTCAGCAGCGTCGCTATACCCGCCGTGGCTTTCAAGATCCCGCCGGGTGGCGGCCCAGCTTCAGTTACTCCGAGGTGCAAAGGAAAGTCAACCGCATCAGCTAACAACCGATAAGCATCAACCATGAGCCGGACGTCGCTGGCCTTGACAGAGATCTTTACATCTTCAAATCCGACGTCTTCAAAGTAATTCAATTCTCGTTTCGCCGACTCAACCAGTGCGGCGGCAGTCATTCCATACTTTTCTTCAATATCCGGGTCGAGGGATCCAGCGTTCACACCGATTCGAATCGGCACGCTACGGTCGCGAGCTTCAGATGCAACAGCTTTTATATGTTGCTCTTTGCGGATGTTTCCAGGATTAAGACGCAAACATGCAACTCCTGCGTCCAAAGCTGCCAACGCCAAACGATACTGAAAGTGGATATCGGCCACGATCGGGACAGGCGAACGGGGCACAATTCGAGCTAAACCTTCAGCGGCTTCCACCTCATTACAGGTACAGCGAACAATTTCAGCACCTGAACTGGCTAAAGCATAAATCTGTTCGAGGGTACCTTCGACATCAGCCGTCTTAGTCGTAGTCATCGATTGAACGCTTATTGGAGCGCCAGCTCCTACTTGCACTCCTCCGACATTCACGCTTCGGGTCACTCGACGTTCAAACATCATTAACAGTCTGTCAGTTCGAACGTAGATTCCCTGCTAAGACACTCACTCAAAATCCGAGAGGGTTCGCTATATCTAAATAAATAGCTCCCAATCCAAAGAAAGCAAGGAAGGCCACAACGGCATAAGTGACCGGCAGCAAACGGGCCGTATCAATTATGTATCGCCGGCCTGTTCTACCTTCTCGAATACGCTCATATGTCGCTATTGCTATGTGACCGCCGTCCAGCGGCAAGAACGGCAGCAAATTAAACACCCCAATAAACACATTGAATGCAACAAATAGCTGCATCCGTTCCGAGCCACTAAGCCGGTCACTAGCCCCAATCTGAACCGCCCCAACAAGCGAAACTGGTCGAGTCTCGAGGTTGTCATTAGCGCTCGGATCATTGGGGGCTGAAATGATTCTGTCTGCAACCTCACCAAGATTTGCAACAATCGTCCAAATACCACGGATGGATTGCCCGACCATCTCGACGAACTCCGCTCCACTTTGGCCCATGGCCTGCAGTGGGCCATGTTTCACTAGCTTCGTGGCCTGCTGGCCTCTAACGCCTAACAGTCCATACCCGTCCGGATCAACTCCCAAGGTCGTCACTAAGGATAATTTCGTGTCGCCACGCATAATCTCCAACTGGACCGTTTCGTTCGGCCGGTTTCGAATATTTTCTACTAGATCCTCCCAAGCAGCAGTGGATTGGCCTTCAACGAAGAGAATCCGATCTCCCATTTGGATTCCAGCACGCGCTGCGGCGCTTTGTTCAGCCAGATTCTCCTGTTCAAGAACACTTGCTACCTCCCAAGATCCCTCCTCGGCTACAGGGTCACCTAGAAAAGAAAAAAGAACTAGGAGCCCTATAAGCGCCATCAAGAAATGCATCAAAGAACCAGCCGACGCCACTAACAGACGTTTTGGATAGCTCTGCTGCCTATAGGTTCGTGCTTCATCCTCGACGCCTACTTCATCAAGGTTTGTCATCCCAACCAATTTGACGTAAGCCCCAGCAAGTATCGGCTTGACACCGAACTCTGTTTCACCCCTTCGAAAGCTGAACAGCCGCGGCCCAAACCCAAGAAAAAATTCCGTAGCTTTCATACCGGTTAAGCGCGCTGCCACGAAGTGGCCAAGCTCATGCACAAAAACCACAAACACAATCACCAGGGTCACTACCAACATGGATTGCGACACGAGACCCAACAACACCAGCGAAACGGCTACCAATCCGAACCCTAGTATTCCCCGAACTCGGGTATTCACCTGCGTTTCCGAAGAGTCACTCATCAGCGCGCACCACCAGAAAGGTACGTCTCCACGCACTCCCGCCCTCGAAGGTCCGCCCTCACTACTGCTTCAACCGACTCAGCCACCGCTCCGTCATACTGGTTTAAAGCACTTTCGATCGAACTTGCGATTTCAGGCCAGGAAATACGTCCCTTCAGGAATGCATCTACGGCGGCTTCGTTAGCGCCATTCATCCACGCAGGTGCTGTGTCGCCTGTTTCGCCAGCTGAGTACGCCAAGTCAAGGCAAGGAAAATTGTTTCTGTCTGGCGGCTCAAAGTGAAGCGATTTACTTGTCCCCCAGTTGATACCTCCGAAGGAGGTATCAACCCTTTCGGGATATGCAAGCGCATATGCAATAGGCAATCTCATATCCGGTTCTGACAATTGAGCAATAGTTGCGCCATCGGTGAAGGTAGCCATCGAATGAACGATGGACTCTGGATGAACAACAACTTCAATCTTTTTATAGTCAACTCCAAAAAGTTCGTGGGCTTCTATAACCTCAAGGCCTTTGTTCATCAAGGTTGAGGAATCGACAGTGATTTTAGGACCCATGGCCCATGTCGGGTGAGCAAGGGCCTCCTCAATCGTGACCTCTTGCAGTTCATCCGAACCCCAGCCTCTAAATGGGCCTCCACTTGCGGTAAGAACTAGTTGATGGAGGTAACGGGCTTGCCCTTCGTGGTCGCTAGACCGAAGACACTGGTGAATAGCGCAGTGCTCACTGTCCACAGGAATCAATTCGGCTCCTGGAGTTGAGCGAAGCGGCTGAACTAAAGGCCCCGCTGCAATCAAACTCTCCTTATTGGCTAGAGCCAGGCGCCTACCGGAACTTAAAGCTGCCAGAGTCACTCCCAATCCAGCGAACCCCACGATGCCGTTGACAACTACCTCTGCTCGCGTCGCCAACTCTTCATAGCCCTCCGCTCCTATAAGGACTTCAGTACCTTCCGGGACTTCCCCTCTTAGCTGATCAGCTAAGCCAGGGTTTCCGATGGCTACCACCTCCGGCTTGAACTCTCTCGCAAGGGAAGCAAGGGAATCAATGGAAGACCAGGCAGCTAACGCTGTTATTCGGAAACGTTCGGGTTCAGCTCTCACTACGTCAATCGTTTGAGAACCAATAGATCCGGTGGCTCCAAGGATCGCAACCGTCGTCACTTAGGTACCCCTCAAGTAAGCACGAGGTCGGCGACGAAATAAGCAGTAGGTAGTACAAACAACAACGCATCAAACCGGTCGAACACGCCTCCATGTCCCGGCAGCAGGCTTCCCATGTCTTTGACACCCATATCGCGCTTAATCATTGACTGAGCTAAATCTCCAACTGGCGCCACCAAAGCAATAGCTAAACCAAGCCAGAAACAGTCCATCATTGAAACAGACCAAGGATGTATTCCAGGGAATCTGTTGAGGACAAGTGTTGTTATGACCACCGATAACATCATCCCGCCCAGCAAACCCTCATAGGTTTTGTTTGGGCTAACACGGGGAGCGATCTTTGACTGACCTGTAGTGCTACCTATGGCATAACCACCTACGTCATACGCAATGGTACCTATGACTGCTCCAATCAAAATAGCGTCACCGTTCGGTCGAGCCAGAATCAGTGCTGCGAAGGAACCCAAACCACCGACCCATGCAAACCCCAGCAAAGTAACTGCAAAGTTTGCAGTTACATGCTGAGACTCAACATCGAACAAAAACCAACACATACCGGTGATGACCAGCAAAGCAAACACCACTGGATACGCCTCGAAGCCTCTGTGATACGCCCCCAACGATAATCCGACGACGGCAGCGAGGCCGAGAAGAGTCGCCGGCCTATAACCCAAGTTTTGCGCTGAGGTAAAGAACTCAAGAGCGGCAAATCCCAGCGCCGCCAAGACCATGATGAGGATGGCCCATGGGCCCACTTTTAGTAGCCCAAAGAACGCTGCCGCCAACGCCAACCCCACTCCAATCGCCGCTGGAAGATTGCGTCCCGTGGGTTCAGAGGATCCAGCCGAATCTTGGCCACTTGCAGAACCGTGCGTCACAGTTCGGTCTTCTTCATTCACTTTGGATGGCTCCTCGTAATCTCGGCGACCTTCGCGCCAATGGGGGGCTGGTCCGCCGAATTCGTTCCAGTCGGAATCCTCATGCTCGCCACTCCCTTGTTCGTTGTCAGTAGGTTCAACCTGCACGGAAGCCTGCATTATTCGCTGACTTGGTGGCGTGTCAAAAAGCTTAATGACTCGTCGTGCCGGCCGTTCAGACTCAGAATGTAGTTCGCCGTCGACATCAGACTCGAGACCGTCGTCATCCTCAGGTGAAGAACTCTTTTCGTCCCCAGCCACTTCAGCGAGAGCTACCTCTTCTTCTTCTTCCAAGATCAACTCAGCCGTAGGCTCGTCTTCGAAGATAGATTCAACCTTGACGTCCGGCTCATCTACGGCGGTTCTTTCATCAGAGATCCGCTCATCGTCGCTTGGCTCAGCTGCACTGTGAGTTCGCTCATCATCTACAACTTCGCTCAGAGCTTGCTCGGAATCGGCCTCAACCGCTTCACCGTCTTCCCTGCTCGCCTCGTCCACAATTTCGCCGATTGGCCCTGTGTCATATGTTGGCGACCCGCCTTCCCCGGCTCCCGCTCGACCAATAATCGGTGAATCATCAAAGATCGCTTCATCAAAACTGTCGCTGTCATCAAAAAGCGTCTCGCCAAATAACTCATCGGTCGGGACTTGAGGGTGAAAAAAATCACCATCATCAGAGGCTTGGCTAGCAATTCGCTCTTCGTCAGCCTCGGTATTCTGATCCTCGATTTCGCCATATTCAGAACTAATCTGACTATCTTGCATTGCTGGCGAGACTGTAGGGATGGTGTCCGATCTGACAGCATCCATCAACCCTGTATCAGAAGTATCAACTAGGTGCGGATCATCTGGTAGTTGAGGGAACAGACGCGATCCACTCAGCGGTGAGTCTTCACGCTCTGGTGGATCAGGCCGTTCACCCCCATCCGGTCGCTCCCCCGAACCTGGTTCTGACCAGTGAGGCATGGGAGACTCATCAAAATCAAAGGAGAGCAAAGGGCCTGTGTCGTCTCCATCTTCAATTTCTTTGCGACGCCCAGGTTCAATTTCGCCATCATCGGTATCAGGCATATCTATCCACAACCTTTGCTTCAGACTTCAAGCAACTCCTGCTCTTTAGCAGCGAGGGCCCGATCAATTTCATCAACTGCTTTTTGGGTATAGCTGTCAAGGTCCTTGGTGAACCGTTCTTTATCATCTGAAGAAATTTCTTTGTCTTTCTCGAGTGCATCTAAATCCTGGCGGGCTGAACGCCGAAGGTTTCGGACCGCTACGCGGCCATCTTCAGCCATCTGTTTGACCACTCGTACCAGATCTTGTCGCCTTTCTTCGGTCAAAGGAGGAAAAACCAAGCGAATAACTTCTCCATCGCTACTGGGGTTAATACCTAAATCGGACTCCATCAAGGCTTTGGATATGCCTTCGATCGAGCCCCGATCAAAAGGTTGCACGACTAAAACACGTGCTTCGGGAACCGAGAAACTTGCTAGCTGTTGCAGAGGGACATCTGCGCCGTAGTAAACGACCTTTAGTTTTTCGACGAGTGCTGGTGTTGCACGACCTGTTCGCACAGTTGCATATTCATTTTGGGCGTGCTCAACAGCTCGCTCCATACGGTGCCTTGCATCAACACATACTTCTTCTGCGAACTCGTTCACTTGACTAGCGTACCGATCGCAGCCCCACCGAGTATGGACTCGAAATTTCCACGCGTCATCAAATCGAAAACCACTATCGGAGTCTTATTGTCCTTACATACTGCGATCGCTGCGCTATCCATCACAGCCAACTCTTTAGAAAGGACATCAAGGAAAGAAACGTTATCGAGCAGTTCTGCATCTGGGTCGCTATTGGGATCAGCAGTATAAACACCATCAACTCCGGAGTGGGTTCCCTTGAGAACCGCGTCCGCGTCTATTTCAGCTGCTCTAAGGGCAGCTGCAGTGTCTGTCGTAAAAAATGGATTTCCTGTTCCGGCAGCGAAAATGACGACCCGACCCTTTTCTAGGTGACGCACTGCCCGACGTCGGATATAAGGCTCAGCAACCTGCGCCATGCCAATCGCAGTCATGACTCGGGTAGGTACCTCAGCCCTTTCAAGCGCATCCTGGAGAGCTATGGCATTAATGACCGTCGCCAACATGCCCATGTGGTCAGATTGGGCTCTGTCCATCCCTCCAACGGAGCCAGACATGCCTCTCCAAATATTTCCACCACCCACGACGATAGCGATATCTACTGCATGGGCTTCGCGAACTGAAGCAATCTCCGACGCTAAATTCTGAAGCACCTCACCACTGATGTTTTCGCCCGTCGGATCGGCTAACGCTTCACCGGAAAGTTTCAGAATGACCCGTTTCCAAGGACAATCACCATCCCACCGGCGAGCCTGATCTGTCACGTCAGTTACCTATCTCCACCTGAACGAATCGGGTAATCGTTGATCCCGCTAGAAGATCCGAAATGGGGATTTTCTCGTCCTTCACAAATTTTTGTTCTAAAAGCGCTGAATCCCGGAAGAACCCGTCCATCCGACCATCCACAATCTTTTCTATCGCCTGCTCTGGTTTGCCTTCATTGCGGGTTATGTTCTCAAGAGTTTCGCGCTCGGCAGCAACTGCCTCTGATGGAACATCGTCTCTCGTCAAATACTTTGGTCGGCTACTCGCAATGTGTAACGCGACATCATGCGCTATTTCCGGGTCCCCATTATCAATTTCAATCAGCACGGCATTGACACCACGTCCGTTTTGCTGGTGAACGTATGCATCAAGTGCGGCACCGGGGCTTGCTTCGTATCTGATTACCCGACCTAAATCGATGTTCTCTTTCAGAGTTATTTTCATGTTCTCGAGGTCAGTCGCACTCTCGGATACGGCGTCTTCTCCCCGAGCTAGGACCGCTGCCAGAATGTTGTCTGCCATTTCTCCGAATTGCTCTGATTTGGCCACGAAATCTGTCTCGCACTTCAACTCGACAATGGCAGCGGTGGAACCTTCAACTCTTGCTACAACAATTCCCTCACTATTTTCTCTATCAGAACGGCTAGCACTCTTCGCTATCCCTTTTTCTCTCAACCATTGGGCTGCGGCTTCGGGATCTCCATCATTTTCAACCAATGCTTTCTTGGCATCCATCATGCCAGCACCGGTGGATTGACGAAGAGCTTGAACGTCTTTGGCGGTGAAGTCTGCCATTAGCTCTTGTGCACCTCTTTAAATCGGTATTAGGGGACTAGTGTTCCTCGGTCGTTTCGGACGAGACCTCAGTTGTTGTTTCTTCGGCAACCTGTGCCTCTGGTTCGGAAGCCATCTCCGCTGGGGGGTCTACAACCGGGGTGGCTTGAGCTGCCTGCTCAGCTGCACTTCGTGCCTCTCGCGCAGCAGCCTCGGCAAGCGCTTTTTGTGCAGCTTCAGCTTGCTCAACCGAAACTCGAGCTTCTTGTTCAGGAGAGCGTTCTCCCGAAGCACTCGCAACGACGCCTTTACTTTCAGCTATATAGCGACCCTCACGAACTGCATCGGATATAACTCGGGTCAGCAAGTCCGTACTTCGGATCGCATCATCGTTTCCTGGGATTACATAATCAATTAGGTCGGGGTCACTATTGGAATCGGCCACTGCCACAACGGGAAGTTTGAGGCGGTTCGCTTCAGCAACAGCTATATGTTCTTTAGGTGTATCCAGCACGAAGACTGCTTGAGGCAACTTATCCATGTGCCGCAATCCATCGAGATTACGTTGCAGTTTGGTTAGCTCTCGAGTGAGAAGCAACGCTTCTTTCTTCGGCATGTTTTCGAAGTCGCCAGCAGCTTGCATCCGCTCGTATTCCAGCATTTTGTCGACACGACCTCGAATAGTTCTGAAATTCGTAAGCATGCCTCCAAGCCATCTTTGGTTCACGTATGGCATACCCGAGGTTTTTGCGTAGGTCTCGATTGGATCTTGAGCCTGTTTCTTTGTACCGACAAACAGAATCGTTCCACCTTTTGCGACGGTGTCGCGAACGTATGTGTAGGCACTGTCCAACAAACCAATGGTTTGTTCAAGATCAATAATGTAAATCCCGTTGCGTTCGCCCCAAAGGTAGCGATCCATCTTGGGGTTCCATCGTCGAGTCTGATGGCCGAAGTGAACGCCCGCTTTGAGCAAATCTGACATGGTTACGACTGCAGCCATGGTTTCTCCCCCCACGGTTAGATTGCTGCACTGAAATCGACACCGTGATGCCACGGTGACCGTGAGGTCGTCTCAGCTGTGAGTGATATCGGACCCAAGGTGAGCCCGACCGTGAAGTCTAGCGAGGCTGCAACTAAACCGGTCGTCGAGATCAGCACGGATTAAGCACTAGCCGCGAGGGTGGTGTTTCCGATGTGTCTCTCTTAACTGTTCTCGGCTCACATGCGTATAAATCTGAGTTGTCGTCAAGTCAGCGTGACCAAGCAGCTCCTGAACCGCCCTTAGGTCAGCTCCTCCGTCGAGTAAGTGAGTGGCATAGGTATGACGAAGAGCATGAGGTGACCTTTCCGTCATACCTTTTGACCGCAGCAAACGGTGCAAGATCCGCCTTACATCGCTCCGTCCGATTCCGTTTCCTCGCCTATTGACCAAAAGCGCGCTCGAGCTTCGCCCGCTAGACGTATACACATCATCAAAAGCCTGACTTCCTTTCGGAATCCACAACTTAAGAAGGTCAGACGTGTATGCGGTAACTGGGACTGTCCTGAGCTTGGAGCCTTTACCTATAACTTCGATCGACTGCTTTGTCAGGTCCACACTCTCTTCTTGGAGGCCACAAAGTTCTGCTACGCGAAGACCTGAGCCGTAAAGGAGTTCAACGACTAGCCGGTCGCGAAGTTCAAGAGCATTCTGTGGTGTCGCTTCATCGAATAGCTGATCAATTTCCGAACGCTGCAAAGGGCGCGGAAGACGCTGAGGTCCTTTGGGGGTCCGCACCTTTACTGTTGGGTCCTTATGAATCACTTTCTTCGTCATTAGCCACTGGTAGTACCTCCGAAGAGCTGAGATTCTCCGAGCCATTGTTTTCTGTGCGCGGCCATTCTTCTGCATATTGGCTATCCAGCTATCAACGTCATTTCGGGTAATAGCCTCGGGGGCGCTAAAGCCGTTTTCTTCACTCCACCGAATGAACTCATTTATGTCCTGTTTATAGGCTTTAAGCGTTGCCGGTGACACAGCGACTAAGAAACGAAGAAACTCATCAACATTCCAAGGGTCGGGACGCACACATTGAACGGTACCGACAGACGCGACGTTCAACGGTTTATCTCCTGACATAGACCACGCTCCCCAAAACTCCGTTTGGGGCCAGAAAAAGAAACTTGCTTCGCTGTAGCTAGTGATTTCAACGAATTGGGCGATTTATAGGTGCATACTGCCCATATGGGTTACAACCCGTATCGCAAACACAACGCCACGCCTTTGGACTATCTACTCGTAGTGAGCGCATCTCTCATTGCTGTCGGTCTTGTTTTTTGGGGTCTTTGGGGATAGGAGTCTGAGTGTTTGATTTAGTGCCTGAGGATGGTTATGAGGTTCGACGAATTCAGCCCTACCAGGCGACGAAAACTTATCTATGCCCAGGTTGCAACCGGGACATTCCACCTGGTTTAGGCCATATGGTTGCAGTCCCGTTAGACGCACCAGATCTAAGACGCCACTGGCATTACGGCTGCTGGCAGGCTCGCCATCGACGGATGCCTCGGGGCTAAACTTTTTAGAGACACAGAGCGGAATTAGTAACGCTTTTCCTTGACTCGAGCTGCTTTGCCAATGCGATCGCGTAAGTAATACAGCTTCGACCGACGAACGTCACCGACTGCGACACGTTCTATCTTGGCAACCGTTGGCGCGTGCAGTGGGAATGTTCGTTCGACTCCAACACCAAAGCTCAGTTTGCGAACAGTGAAAGATTCTCTAATTCCAGATCCCTTGCGAGCTATTACATAGCCCTCAAACAGCTGTGTTCTTTCACGGTTGCCTTCGACTACTCGAACATGGACTTTCACCGTGTCGCCCGGACCGAATGCAGGATGGTCAGTTCTTAGTTGGGCTTGATCAACGATATCGGTGCTGTGCATAGCGCACTTGCTCCTAGTGTGGGGTTCCCTAATGTAGGAACGACGAAGGGGTGGTACTGCGATTCACCCTCAGGCAATAACTCCAGGTATCGCAATGAGAACGAACCATCATGCTAGCGGCCTGTTACTCCGAAACGAAGCGGTCGTGGATGCTTATCTCGAACTCGTCAAGCACCGCCAACTCTTCTTTAGAGACTCCACGACGTTCCAGGAGGTCAGGTCGGAGCTCTGAGGTTCGCACTATCGCCATAGCTAGTCGCCATTTTTCGACACGCGCATGATCACCGCTGACCAGGATTTCAGGAACTTTCAAGTCACGAAAATCAGAGGGTCGGGTCCATTGCGGGTATTCAAGCAAGTCGTCATCAAAACTCTCTTCAGTGCTTGAAGACTGATTACCGAGAACTCCTGGGACAAGCCTGGCCACCGTTTCGATCACTACCATCGCCGCGAATTCACCTCCAGCAAGAATGAAATCACCTATGGACAGTTGTTCATCAACAAGGCTGTTTCTGATTCGTTCGTCAACTCCTTCATATCGTCCACATAGGAGCGAAAAACCATCTAAGTCTGCCAACTCAGCAGCCTTTTTCTGATTGAATCGTTCACCTCCCGGGTCGAGCAAGATCAAAGGTTTAGGAGGGTTGCTTGCTTCGACAGCACCAAAAACCGGTTCAGGTTTCAACACCATTCCAGCTCCTCCGCCGAACGGTTTGTCATCAACGGTCTTGTGGACGTCCGTCGCTGTCATTCTTAGATCATGAACGCGTAGGTCAAGCAGGCCATTTTGTTGGCCTCTCCCCAAGACACTAAGCGTCGTCATTTCACCGACAGCCTCGGGAAAGATCGTAAAAACATCTATGCGCATCTCATCAACCCAAATCAAACAGGCCGTCAGGCCCATCCACCGTAACGACTGATGCTTCAAATTTAGTCACGAAAGTAAGCGGTACCAGGTGGCCCGTATCAAGTTCAAGAAGGTCAGAAGCAGGGTTAGCGATAACTGCTTCCACTCTTCCTCGATTGGTTCCATCGACTTCCCGAACAGTCGATCCAATAAGTTCGTGAACCCATAGGACATCGGGTGCTTCCAAAGGGGAGGCGCTCAGAACCAAACCACGTAACTTCTCTGCTTCGGTTCTGTTCTTAATGCCTTCGAACCGCACTAACCAGCGATCTTGGTGC
>Ga0315327_10000065_pt1 | contig 40717 bp, 42 predicted proteins | sample M110032315metaG_FD_203460 | JGI IMG/M metagenome (GOLD analysis project Ga0315327, IMG submission 203460) | Ammonia-oxidizing marine archaeal communities from Monterey Bay, California, United States - M1 100m 32315 | ecosystem: Environmental > Aquatic > Marine > Coastal | place: USA: California... | reverse complement strand
TGAATTTTTTTATATGTGACATTGATATGTTTAAAATTTTTTAAGATACTTAATGTTGCCTTAAATTTTGAAAGTAAGACTCCTTTTTTTAAATAATAAAAAAATACTCCAATCTCGATTATCATTAACGCAGGTAACATTTTGAAATATGTCTTTCTAGAATAATGTGTTAGTAAACAATATTGTCGATTTCTTTCTAAGAGATAAAATTTGAAACTATTCCATTTGAAAGTATATCCTTCTGGTGGGTGATAAACAATTGATGATGGAATATAATATGATTTTATGTTCTTTAATGCAGCTCTCCAACAAAGATCTAAATCATCATGATAGGCAAATAAAAAAGAATCAAACATATCTAATTCCTCTATAATTTTTTTAGATGTGAACAAACAAGTTCCTGATGCATATCCTATTCTTTCAGGCTCATTGAATTGACCCTCATCTAAATCGCCTTTGTTTCTTGCAAATCCAAATCCAAATAAATTAATCATATTTCCTGTACCCTGTAAAATTTTATGATTATTTGTAGTTAGAAATCTTGGTTGATACATTCCATCTCCAAAAATTTTATATCCTTTGATTAATTCTTTTAACCAATTACTATCTACAACTGTATCTGGATTTAATATTGCAATAAATTCACCTTTTGCATTCCTAATACCGACATTATTTCCTTCACAATAACCCAAATTCTTTTTGTTTTCAATAATTTGAACATCTCTAAATTTTTCTTTACATCTATCTACACTATCATCTTTTGAATCATTATCTACAATTATTATCTCAAATTTTTGATAATTTGTTTGTAATACTGATTCTATACATTCCAAAAGAAGATTACCTGCATTATAATTTAGAATTATTATACTAACAAGTGGTTCAGACTCATTTTTCATAATTATTGTATTTAAGAAAAATTATCATGTATTTAATATTCCGAATGAATGTATAATGTCATAACAAAATTCTTGTTCCCTCTCCAAGTAAGAAAAGTTTTTCAGAATCATCTCTATTATTGCCTTCTAAATGACAATTTGCTGAAATTATACTATTGTTAATTTTTAATCCCCCTTCAATTTTACAATTTGACATAATTATTGAATTTTTTATAATAACATTAGAAGATACAACTGTATTGTTTCCTATACTTGCATAAGGACCAATTTTTACATTTTTTCCAATTTTACAATTTTTTCCTATAATGGATGGCATAATTATGGAACTGTCTGTTTCAACAATTGTTGATTCATCACTGACAAATTTCTTGTTAGAAATATTTTCTAAAATTTGTGCATTTGCATTTATGATGTCATCAGGTGTCCCAGTATCTTTCCAATAGTCTGTGATTATATCATAACTTATGTTATTGTTTTTCTCTAATAGTATCTGTAAAGCATCAGTTATCTCAAACTCATTTCTCCAAGATGGTTTTAGATTATCAATAATCCCAAAAATCTTTGGTGTGAGAAAGTATATTCCTGTTACTGCAAAATTTGTAGGTGGATTTTTTGGTTTTTCCGTTATTTTTATAATTTTTGAATCTTTTAGATCTGCTATACCAAATCTTGAAGGATTATCTACTTCACATAATAGTAATGTTGCATCAAAGTTAGAATTCTCAAAATTTTCTTTTAATTCTGAAATAGATTTTTGAATAATGTTATCTCCTAAAAAGACTAGAAATTTTTCATTCTGAATGAAATCCTGACATAATTTTATGGCGTGAGCTATACCTAGAGGTTCAGATTGTTCGACATATGTAATCTTAACTCCAAATTTTTCTCCATTTCCATAGTACTCTTTGACTTTTTCTGACCCTACTCCACCAATAATTATTGCAATCTCTGTAATATTGCAATTTCTAATCGCCTCAAGACAATATTCTGACATCGGTTTATTTGCAATTGGTAACAGTTGCTTTGGTCCTGTATGTGTTAATGGTCGTAATCTTGTTCCATGTCCGCCATGTAGAATAACTCCTTTCATTTTTAAAATTTCATCACCATAAATTAATTAGAACTTTTCCAAGGAGTTGAATCTAAAACTGTATCTGAAATGTCATTCAAAATAACTGGGTTGTCTAAATACCATTGAACCGTTTTTCTTATACCATCATCAAAACTTGTACTATTTCTCCATCCAAGTTTATTTGAGATTTTTTTTGAATCTAAACTATATCTAAAATCATGACCTGGTCTATCTTCAACAAATTCAATTAATTCCTCGGGTTTATTCATTATCTCAAGAATTTTTCTAACGACTGTCATATTATCAATTTCATTACTTGCAGAGATATTGTAAGATTCCCCTTTTTTACCATTAAGAAGACTCATCAATATGGCATCACAATGATCATTAACAAAGATCCAATCTCGAATATTATTTCCTTTACCATAAACTGGAATTTTTTTATCTTGATTTGCTAAAATAATAGTCTTAGGTATTAGTTTCTCAACAAATTGTCTTGGACCATAATTATTTGTACATCTTGTAATTACTACATCCGAATTATGTGTTTCATAATATGACATGACTAAAAGCTCTGCTGAAGCTTTTGTTGCTGCATATGGATTTGATGGATTAAATCTAGAGATCTCAACCGCACTACCCTCTTGCAAGCTACCAAAAACTTCATCAGTGGATATCTGAATCATACGTTTCTTTTGTTTTGTAATTATATCTAGAATTGTAAAAGCTCCTCTGATATTAGATACTAAAAATGGATTGGCATCATCAATACTTCTGTCCACAAATGATTCTGCAGCAAAATTAACTACTGCATCACACTTTGTAATTTCTTCTTCCATTAACTTTTTATTGGAAATATTACCTTTTACAAAATTATATTTATCTGAATCTCTGATTTGGGATAAATTTTTATGATTTGAACCGGGTAATTCTGCATCAATATTGGTTATTTCAATATCATTCTGCTCATCTAGTAATTTTAAGATAAAATTACTACCAATAAATCCAAGTCCACCTGTAACAAGTAATTTCATATAAACACAAATTTTCCAATCCTAATAAAATATTGTATAATTTACTTAGTACCTTTAAATCCAAACTTTTATTGCTTAAATTTACTGTTTTTTTCAAGTGGATAAGCAAAATTATTTTGTATGGGACTTGGAAAAACACCAAACTAAGGATATTAAAGATTCTCACATAAATGGAGATTTAACCGTAATCTGGAGAGATTGGGATCATATTATTAAAAATCCTGAAATGATCTATCTTAACACAGTTAATCCTGGAGAGATCAAAGGCCCCCATGTACACAAAAACAGAACAAGCTATTTTTATTGTATTGAAGGCAAAATGGCTATAATTGTACAGGGCAAAAATGGAGAGTATCATGAAATTGAAACAGATTCAACAGAATCTAAATTAATATCCGTTTCAAATGGCGTTGGTGCAGCAATAATTAACCCTTCAAAATCAATTTCGAAGATTTTAGTATTAGCAGACATATCTTGGAAACCTGATGACAATGAAATGAAAAATATTTCTTTTACAAATTATGACTGGAAAAAATGGTTCAAATAATTTTATGAATAATAATTGTAATAAAATCCTGATAGCTGATTCATCACTAGAAATATCTGAGATTAAGAAATATTTTGAAAATGAATCTGTAATTATTATCGCAGCTGATTATAATACACATAAAAAATTCTCTGAATTAAACATAAAATTTTTAGATCTAGATGATTTTATAAATAAAAATAATAGATCAGAATTATACGAACTTACTAATAGATTATTAAAATGGCATCAAGAAGTTCCAAATCAAAATGAATTTAAAATTGATGATGTTAATATTTTAGATTTTCTAAGTCCATTAGAACTTCATGAATTTATTTTGAGTAAAATGATTAAATTCTTTTCAATCAAAAATGTCATTGAAACATTTCACCCCAAACAAATTATTATATCTGATAATATGTCATATTTTATACAAGAACTATTTTCAAAAGATTCTACTGAAATAATTCCAAGTTCTAAGAAAATTGAACAAAAGGGAATTATTAATGATCAAATAGAAATACGATTTAATATATCTTCTAAACCAATAACGTTTTACATATCTAAAAAACTATTCTCAAAATTAAAAAAAATTTCTGATAAAATATTTTCTTCATTATATAATTTAAAATTAAAAAATTATAAAAAAGAGATTATACTTTTACTTGAATTTAATCCATCATTATATCTTGATTTAATATCAAATATCTCTAATTCAAATAAAACTGTTGTACTATTTAATCAAAGACGACCTATATTATTAGATAATATCTCACGAAATATTCTCAAAGAAATTAACGCTAAAGTAATAGACTCTGATGATTTTCTTGATTCTAAGTCTAAAAAAGAAATTCTTACAAAACAAACATTACTAATAGAATCCTTTAACAAATTATGGAATGATAGGAAACTTTCTGAAATATTCTCTTGGAATGATACATCATTTTGGTCTGTAATCAAACCAACACTAAAAAATATTTATAATAATAGATTAGATGATTATCTCAAGCTTCATTTTATTTCAAAAAATATACTTCAATCCTTGAATATTAAATCAATTTTATGTTTAAATGAATCTGGTCAAACAGAAAATATTTTTCTTCAGAACAATCAAAATAGAATTAAAAGTTTTCTTCTTCAACATTCTTTTTTGAGATACCAAAAATCGATTTATGAAACACAGTGGATTTACGAAGATCAACGTATTCATGGATTTAAATCAGATAATTTTCTTTTATGGGGTGATGCAGATTATGATTTTTTTACCAAATTCTCTAATATTGATAAGCAAAAGCTGATAAAAACTGGCAGTCCAAGACACGATGTTATCAAATCTAATACTATACATACTCCAAAAAAAAATATTACTGTACTAATAACTCTGACACCAATATCGGTACGAAGTGGAAATCAAACAGTTGCTCTTATTGAAAAATATGATTTATTTCTCAAACGAATCATTAATTCTTTAAAAACAAAATGTGATGCTGAAATAATAATTAAATTACATCCAGGTGAAAATTTACATAATAACATTCTATTAAATTCATTAGAACAGTTTGATAACATAACAGTCTTTCAAACAAAAAATCCTTACAAACTCATAGAAAAATCTGATTTTCTTATCACTATAACTCCTGAAATATATGATTCATCAACAATAATGCTTGATGCACTATCATTAGAAACTCCTGTTATCCAATTTATACTAGATTCTTCTAATTCACTTTCTAATACAGTTGATGAGCCCATATCTACATTCTTTGAAAATGATGACGTCGAAGAAATTTTACAGAAATACATGGATTATGATTACTGTCAATCATTGATAAAAAAAATACCCCAAAAAATAGAAAAATTACTCTCAAATCAAGGTAATTCTTGTCAAAATATTGCTAAAATCCTTTCTCAATAATTTTTCTCAGAATAATTTCCAAATCTCATTCTCCCAGTCACCATCTGAATTTGACTTCCACATATTACCCCTAAATTTTTCAATTGTTGTTTTAAAAGTTTCTGACGTTATTCCTATAAAATTACAAAAGTCTTTGATGTATGTATTGGAACATTTTCCATCATATTTTTTTACTAAATCGATACCTTTTTCTCTATTCATCAATCCATCTCTAATATCGTAACATACATGATCCATACATTGACCAAATCCAAATTTAATATATTTCAACATCTGATTAACATGAACAAGTTCTGAATCAAGTTGTGCAAATTTAACATATGTCCCAATATCTTCTGATTTGAAATTCTCTCTACATTTCAAACCATTACTAATAGAAAATTCTGCATTTCTTCTATAAGACCATTCTTCAAGATAGTATTGTAACCAAATTCCTTTTGTGCCTTTTTCTTCTAACTTTTTTCTTTCATAATGAAATAAAAAAAGATCTTTTTCTGAAATTCCATCTATTTGTAAATACTCTTCCCATCCACTTGAAAGAGTCTGTAATTGCTCAGCTTTTAGCGCATTTGCATCTTCTCCAACTCCAGTTAAACTTGTTCCTAAAGTCAAACCTGGATTCTCACCTTGTATAATTAATGGAATATCAAATTTTTCAGCTATGATGTATGTTGAAGAATATAAACTAAATTCAGTTGCTTTCACAGGATTGAGATGTTCAAAAAAATCATAACTCACTAACTTTTTCATAACTTTTGGGTTTGGTCTTATGGTAATTACGTCAAAGCCAAGACGTTTTAAATTCTCGATATTGTATTTACCAATTGGACTAATATTCTCAGGCTGATAATTTACCAATAAACAATTTAGATCTAATCTATCTCTAGCAGTCAATGCTTGTTTTGTACTATCTTTTCCTCCGCTAACACCTATGACACAGTCATAATTGCCTCTGGTACTTGTTTTAGCTTCTAAAGCAATTTCTTCAAGTTCATTAAATCTTGAATCCCAGTCAATCTTCCTTTTCCTCTCTTCCCATAGGCATGCACCACAAACGTCATTTTCATCAAAAAATATTCCTGGTCTTGTATCTACTTGGATACATTTCTTACAAACTTTCATACCTAATTCCTCGATAATTTCTGTTCTTATTATAACTATAATTTAAAAAGATAACAATTTTTAAAAATATGCTATGATACTCCTCAACAAATCAATGGAAAAAAAAAATCATGTAGGTTGTATAATACAAGCTCGAATGGGTTCTTCTAGACTACCAGGAAAAGTGTTAGAAAAAATATTTGGCGATAAGACTGTTTTAGATTGTTTAATTGATCAACTATCACATTCAAAACTAATTACAAATATTGTAGTAGCAACAAGTGAAAACAAACTTGATGATCCAATAGAAAAACTCGCTCAGAAAAAAGGAACAAACTGTTTTAGAGGAAGTGAACTTGATGTATTAGATAGATATTATCAATGTGCAAGAATAAACTCTTTTCCAATCATAGTACGTATACCTGCTGATAAACCTCTAATTGATCCATTTTTTGTTGATAAAATAATTGAAGAATTTCTTAAAAATGACTTAGATTACATCTCCACATTTAATCCTCCGTCTTTTCCTCGTGGAAGTGAAGTTGAGGTCTTTAATTTTGATTCATTAGAAAATGCTTGGAAAAATGCATCTCTTCCCTCAGAACGTGAACATGTTACTCCATATCTCTATACATCAGAAAAATTTAGAATAACAAACTATTCCAATGAAGAAGATATTTCTGATGTGCGTTATGCTGTTGATAGATATGAAGATCTAGTATTAGTCAAGAAAATTTTTGGAAAAATAAAAAAGAATCCTATACTAATGAAAGATATCTTAACACTCTTTAAAGATGAACCATCATTATTAGAAATTAATAAAAACGTTGATCATGATGAAGGTTATAAAAAATCTCTTAATGAAGATAAAAAATACATTTGATACTTTTATTATTCAATAATATCTTATTACAATTTATGAAATCATCTTCCCCGAGATTGATAATTGGATTAACAGTAAGTACTATTCTCGGTTTATTATTCATATTGAGTATTTATGGGTTAGATTCATCAACATCAAAAGATTCTGAATTAGTTTCAAGTTTGGAATTGATATTTCTAAAAAACACTGGTACTTTTGGAAGTGAATCAGGACAATTTGATAGGCCACATGGTATGGATTTTTTTAATAATCAATTATTTGTATTGGATACAGGAAATAATCGGATTCAAATCTTTTCTGAAGATATGAATTTTATTTCTATTATTCCTATCAATACAAATGAACCTCAAGGAATTAGTGTAACAAATGAAAAAATCTTTGTTGCTGACACATATGATTATAAAATAAAATCTTTTGATCATAATGGAACCTTTCTTAATCAGTTTGGTGTAAGTTGGACACGTGATCTTGAAGCCGATGAAAATTTTGTCTATGTATTGGAACCACAAAAAAGCTCAATTCAAGTTTATGATCATTTTGGTAAACGAATACGGGAATTAGACGCACACAACAACGTCCATTATCTTAATTCAAATCAGAAGAATCTAATCGCATCTGGCCCACATCCTAGTGTAAACATTCCTCCTGAAATTTTGATATTTGATAAAGAAAATGGAACTCTTGAACAAAGATTTCCAACATCAAAAAATGTTAATGGTTCAACAATATATCAAAAACACATATTTGTAATAGATCAGGATACAATAAAAATATATGATTTTAACGGAAATCTGTTTTCTGAATACAATATTGAAAGAGAAAGTGATGAATTTCTCACTCAAATTGAAATAAATAACAATATTGTCTATGTACTTGATACTCATGGTCACTCAATTAAAAGTCTAGAAATAATTTATGAATGAAGTATTTATTTAGGAAATTTTCTATTTTATTATGAAAGTACTTGCTGTAACTCTAGAGCGCTGTTCTGGAAGTGCACTATTAATTGATGATAAAATTGTATTCTCATCCAGTGAAGAAAGATACACTAGAAAAAAATCTGATGCATTGTTCCCAAAAAATTCTATAATTGCTGCACTAAATTATACTGGTACTAAACCCTCTGATTTAGATCATATTATCATATGTGGCAATAAATTGAGTTTGATTCCTTCAATTTTAAGAGAATATTCTACATTCTCTGTTAATGATCAAATACGTGCTATGGAAGAATATTGGTATCCAAAATTAGTTTTAAATCAAGAAAAATCATTTGTTGAATTATTCAAAGACAAAATTGATCTTGAAACTTATCCATTTAATACTGAGTGGGGTAAAAAATTTGATTATTTTAAGTTGGAAAATCCCTATTCTGTTGATGATGAAACTAAAGTTTCTGAATTTTTTAAAACCACGTTATCATCACTACTTAATATTGATAAATCAATCATAACACATACCGAACATGATACATGTCATGCTGCATATGCATTATATGGAAGTCCAATAAGAGAACCTAACACACTAATTATTACTGCTGATGCTTGGGGAGATGATCTTAGTGCAACATTATCTATTTTTGATGGTAAAAAAATTAATCGTGTAAAAGAATATGATCATAAAAAATTTCAACTTGCTAGAATATATCGGTATACAACACTTGTTATGAGAATGCTAGCGAATGAACATGAGTATAAAGTAATGGGATTAGCACCATATTATTCCGGACCAAAAACACAAGAAGTAGAAAAAGTCTTTGAAAAAATACAATCACTTGATAATCTAGAATTTTCATTCAATAATGACATCAAAGATATCTATCATTATCTTAATACAAATCTAAAGAATTTCAGATTTGATCATATTGCATCTGGTTTACAATCTTTCACTGAAAAACTACTAGTTAATTGGATAACAAATTCAATGAAGGAATTTAAAACAGATAATCTAGTTTATTCTGGTGGGATATCTATGAATGTTAAGGCAAATCTTGCTATTTCCAAGATACCTCAGATAAAAAAATTTTTTGTGTGTGGAGCTGGTACCGATGAAACATTGCCAATAGGTGCTTGTTATGATTATGCTGAAAATGCAGGAAAATCTCCAAAATACTTATCTGATCTTTACCTTGGAGATGATTCTTCATACGCTAATGAGGAACTTCCACATAATGGTGAATTAACAGTATCAAATTTTTCATCAACAGATGAAATGTTAGATCACTTGTTGGAAAATAAAATCATTGGAGTTTGCAGAGGAAGAATGGAAATGGGACAAAGAGCATTAGGGAATAGAAGTATAATCGCGGATCCTAGGAATCCACTAAATGTTGAAAAGATTAATACTTCAATCAAAAATCGTGATTTCTGGATGCCTTTTGCACCAATAATTTTAGAAGAATATCAAGACATTCTAATAAAAAATCCAAAAAAAATTGAATCTCCCTTTATGACAATTGCATTTGATACTATAAATGGAAAAGAAAAAATTCCTACTACGGTACATCGTTCAGATGGTACTGCACGTGCTCAACTACTCAAAAAAGATGTCAATCCCGTTTTATGGGATTTAATATACAAATTTTATCAAAAAACTGGAATCCCTGCGTTACTTAATACCTCATTAAATCTACATGGATTTCCAATTGTTAGAAGTATAGATGATGCAATTCATGTTTTTAATAATTCTAAATTGGATATTCTGTGGTTAAATGATCATATTATCTCTAAAAAGTCTTAAAGATCGTTAGCCTTTATTGCAGAATTATTACTGAAATTCCTTTTTGCACTTTTCCCTAAAACATCTCTGAATTTACTCGCTGAGATTCCTATACAAGGTCTTAATACACTCACATTAGAACTAGAAAATTTTTCTCCTTTGAGAATTTTCTTACTCGTCCAAATTCCTCTTCGCTGAATAATTTTTGTTTGATTTTCACTTTTTTCTATATTCTTTTTATTGTTTCCTAATGCAGATTCCATATCTCTAATTTTTTTTACCATCTCGGTAAATCCATTAACATTTAAAGAGTGATTATGATCTGGACCCACTGAAGCATTATCTAATGTAAAATGTTTTTCAATTGTACATGCTCCTAAAGCAATACTCCCTAAAACACAAGTTATACCTGGAGTATGATCAGAATATCCTATATTAATTCCATATCTCTTTCTGAATGTATTTATCACCTGTAAATTTGCATCTTTGATTGGTGATGGATATTGTGTAGTTGCTTGCATCAATATTAAATTTTTATTAATTTTTGAAATTATTTTTACAGCACCATCTACATCTTTTTGTGAACTTGCACCTGTAGCTAATAAAATTGGCTTTCTAGTTTTTGCTACATACTTTAAAAATTCTAAATTAGTAATCTCTCCAGAACCAATTTTTATTGCTGGAACCTCTGAACTAACTAATTCATCAACAGCTTCAACATGATATGGAGCGGATAAAAAATCTATTTTACATTTCTTTGCATATTTAGATAATTCACTAATCCATTCTAATGGTAATTCCGCATCTTTGTAGACATTCCAGACAGATTTTTTCCATTTTTTTTGAAAAGAAACTTTTCTCTCAAAACCTTTCTTAGACAGAATTTTTTCTACCTGAAATGATTGAAATTTTGCTGCATCTGCACCTGCTTTTTTCGCTTCTTTTATCAATTTTTTTGCTATATTAATATCGCCATTAAAATTTGAACCAATTTCTGCAATAATATAACAGGGCTTTCTTTCACCTACCCATATTTTTCCAATTTTTATAGGGTTTAGTTTCAATCGTATTCTTTTGATTTTTTACAATCAAATTATAGTTATCTACTGATTATAATTTAATCTTAATCTCATATGAAGATTAAATATTGATATGAGAAAAGTAACTCATAGCATTAGAAAATGAAAAAAATCCTTTATTTTGTATCAGACCATGGTTTGGGGCATTTAACTCGTTCAATTGCAATAATGAGAGAATTTACGGATGAAGCTGAATTTGTTATTCGTAATTCTAATACTCGGTTTATAGAAAAGTCATTACCTAACGTCAAAGCCATTTCTGGAAAAACTGATCAAGGTACCTTATCTCAAAACAATGGAATATCTATAGACTGGGAGAAATCAAAAATAGCAATTGATACTTGGTATGATGAATTTGATTCAACTATTCTCAAAGAACAAGACATAATCTCGAAAATTAATCCTGATCTAATAATTACTGATGTATCTCCATTACCATTGCCAATATCTAAAAAATTATCTATACCTTCAATTGTAATATCAAATTTTACTTGGATAGATATGTTCTCAAATATACCTGGCTTTCAAAATAATTTCTTGTCTGAATTATATCAAAATGCATCTATGTGCATACAATTGCCTTTGTCTACACCAATGAGTATATTCAAAAATAAACAAAAAATTGGATTAGTGTCAAAAAAACCAACAAAATCTAAAAATTATGTTAGAAAAACTCTTGGCGTAAAAGAATCAAAATTTTTAATTTTAATAAATCTGCCTTCCAATTTCACTATTAATGTTCCATCTGAACCTAATATTCAGATTGTTTCAACAGGTGCAAAAGTAAATTCATCTAATTCTATTATGATTAAACCTTGGGTGGAAGGTCAAAATCTAATTTCCTCATCTGATCTTGTTGTTTCTAAATGTGGTTATGGAATGATCTCAGAATGTCTAACTAGTGGTGTCCCAATAAAATTTCTAATGGATAATGATCATCCTGAACAAAAAGCTATGAATGATGAATTAGTCTCACTTAACATGAATTCTTCGATTGATAGTTGGAGTTCCGGTGAGCTCTCTCTTGATCTGAATATGTCACAATTACCTCCAATCACACGTGATAATTTCAAAGCCAAAGACCTTATTTTAGAATTTTTACGTAATTAGAAATTATTGTAATCTAGGAATTATCATAATCTTGAATTAATTTTTTTATTTCATTAACTGTTAGTTTCTCAACATTCTCTGATGAATATACCTGAGTCTCTGTATTTTTCTTAATATTTTCTGAATATGTTTCTAGAATTTCCTTATCACTCTTTTCTGGATTTGCAATCATTATTTTATTCCCTAAATCCCAACTATAACGTGATTCATCACTACTTACTAGAACCTCATGAAATTTCTCACCAGGTCTTACTCCTATTTTTTCAATTTCAACATTATTAAACAAGTTTTGAAATGCTTCTGTAATCAACTCAATTGAATATCCTTTTAATTTTGGAATATAAATTTCGGATGGTTTTCCATTATCTGTACAATCAAGAATAAAATCAAGTGCTTGTTCCATTGTTACAGAAAATCTTGTCATTTTAGAGTCGGTAATTGTAATTTTTTGTCCATTCTTTATCTGTTGAAGAAAATTTGGAATTATGGAACCGCTACTACCAAAAACATTACCATATCTTAATGCTAAAAATTTAGTTCTATGTCTATCAAGATTAACAAAATTATTTGCTGTTACAAACAATTTCTCCATTAAAAGTTTTGTTGCACCATATGTATTGAGTGGAGATACTGCTTTGTCTGTACTAATACAAATAGCTTTATCCACATTTTGTTTTATTGCTGCATCAATCACATTTTGAGAACCCATAACATTTGTTTTTATAGATTCAAATGGATTGTATTCGATTACAGGTACATGTTTTAATGCGGCTGTGTGAAAAACGATATCTATATCTTCTAAAGCCGTCTCCAATCTTTCTTTATCTCTTACATCTCCAATTAGGAATCTTAGTCTTCTATCATTGAATTTTCGTTGCATTTCAACTTGTTTACTCTCATTTCGACTGAAGATTCTAATTGTATCTACATCTAATCCTAATAATCTGCTTGTTAATGCATTACCTAATGAACCTGTACCTCCAGTAATCAAAATCTTTTTTCCTTTAAACACAAATTTACGCGATTTTCTTATTAAAATAACCTTTCTCTTAATTTATATCAAAAATTTGATTGTTTTAATCATTACAAATTTGTCATAAGACTTATTGAGTTATGAAAAATAAATTTGAAATGAATGGTGGATAATTCTAAAAATCTAAAGGATAAATTATTTGCATATCGGGGGCTTGGATTAATTGGCTCTGCTGATATTATAGGCGCTGCCATCACTGGATTTTTTTGGTTATCTATTGCATCATTCATGGAAGTAGAAGAATATGGACAACTTCATTATTTCTTAGGTATTGCAGGAATTGCATACATTATCACGTTATTGGGTACACAACAAACGATAACAGTTTATTCTGCAAAAAAAATAAATATTGTTTCAACCTTATTTTTCATTTCTTTAATTGTAGTATTTGTTATTGCATTGGTTGTCTTTTTTGTCTATAACAAACCAGAATTAAGTTTGCTTATAATTGGCTATACTATTAATGATATGGCAATTGGTTATTTACTTGGAAAAAAATTCTATACAAAATATTCACAATATATTATCACACAAAGAATCCTAGTCTTTACTTTAGGATTTGGATTCTATTTCATTTTTGGCGTAGACGGTATATTATATGCATTAGCGTTATCTTATATCCATTTTATATTAATAATGTACAAAGGATTGAAAGATTCTAGAATAAATTTTTCATCTTTGAAAACACGATCAGGATTTATAGTAAATAATTATGCGTTATCCCTTGTAGGTGGTTTCAGAGGAAATATTGATAAGGTGATTATTGCACCTCTCTTAGGATTCATAGTATTAGGTAATCTTGCATTAGCATTACAATTTTATGTTATTCTAATGGTTATCCCACAAATTGTTTTTAAATTTACTCTTTCACGTGATGCTAGTGGTATTCCAACTACCAGAGTCAAATTATGGACCTTTCTATTTGCTATCGTAACTTGTATCCTAACTGTTACACTTTCTCCATTTCTTATCCCTATATTCTTTGAAAAATTTGTGGATGTTGTAATAGCTATTCAAATACTAAGTGTTGGTGCAATACCTGCAACTGGAATATTGTTTTATCAGTCAAAATTTTTAGGACAAGAAAAAAGTAAGAATCCCTTGATAGGATTATCAATACAAGTAGCAATTACTGCTATCGGAATTATCACATTAGGACAAATGTATGGTATGATTGGAATTACTATTTCATATGTGCTAGCATCCTCAGGAAATCTCATATACCTGATTCTAGCAAATCGCCTGATGAAAATATCTTCAAATTGAATTAAACTAATGTAAACTGAATTGAACGTCTTATTGCATCTTGAGTCATATATCTAGAACCATGAAACGAATGTGATGATTCTGCAAACATTACACATGTATTATCCAGATTATATGGTTCAAAAATTATTGATGATTCATCTTCTTCGGATGCTAAATAAGTTCCACCTGGATCACCTTTCTTCCAACCTTTTGCAAAATACATCAAAATTGTTATGTTGTAAGAATAATTTTCTTTTTCCTCTGTTGCATGATGTGTATGAGGCATGTTAAAACTTCCTTTTTCATTTGCCATGAATGCAAAGTGCTTAAAGCCTTTCAATTTTATTCCAGAAAATTCACTCATTTTTTCAATAAATTCTTTTGAATGAAGGTAATGAAAAAAATCATTCCATGATTCGCTCAAAGATGTATCTTGAGTATCAATTGAACATTTATCTGAATTAGGATTTGCTTCACCAAACCATCTGCGTTTAGCTGAACGACCAAAATCTGATTTTACTACATTCCATTTTTCATCATTTAATTCTGGGTATGTGTTGTATAACTCATCATACATTTTTTGTGTTAAAAACTCCTCAATGAATACAAAAGGAAATGGTTTATTTTTTTGAAATGTATCGGATTGTTTTAGCGTATTTTCCCAATTGATAAATCTATCTGACAATGTAAATTTTTCATTGGTAATCTATAAAAGATTAACCATTCATTGCAAGATTATTTATCTTATATAGCATTGAGCTCAAAATTACTTTATATTTTGTTTTAATAAGATTTGTAAGAATTTTATATTTTAAGGTTATTCTTAATTCTATTTCACATGAAATATCTGTACCATCTCCAATTTCAGATTTACTAAAAATTATCTGAATAATACTTCCTTTGAACGGACCATCAATTATCTCACTTCTAATTCTAGGAAATTTTTTTTCATGTTTAGTTGTTTGATGAATTTCTGTATTCTTAAAATAAGTATTGAATACTAATACTTCTTCTGTAATAATTTCTGTTCCACTTTTTTTAATTATTTTAATACTTTTTAATTGAGATGGAAATAAGTTTTTATGATTCTCAAAATCCGTTGCTAACTCATATAATTTTTCTGGGTTTGTTGGTAATTTCATTACGAATTCAATTTTTGACATATACGATATTTCAAAAATAGTTATAAATAGATTAATGCAATTTTATAACAATCTTTATTGATTTATGAAAAATGGCTTATTAATGAAACAAAAAATAATCTTTTGGCTTGATGCAGATCTAACTAGTTATTGTTTGGCATATTATTTACAACAAAGAATTGATGCTGAATTTTATGCTATAATTGATATTACAAATAGAGCAAAAGAATTCTTTCTAAACCAAAAATTAGTTACTTTTCAAAAAGTATGGTTTTACCATGATTATGTGATGAAAAGTACTAAAGATAATGTTGTAAATGAAAATGAATCTGGATTGAACATATCTGAATTAGTAAAAAATGATCGAATCTTCAATCCAAAATATAATGAATTCTATAATTTTACAAAAAATGAAATAAATTCAATAATTACTAATGAATTTTCTTTATTCAACGAAGTATTGCAAATTAAGCCAAATATTTTTGTAACAACTGAAACTGCATTGCGACCACACCATACATTCCATAAATTATGTCAGGCACAAAAAATTAAAACTTTGATGTTAAATAATGCAAATTGGGGAAATCTAAGTTATCTATCTGAGAATTTCCATGAATTAGATAATTTTGAAATGAACTTTAAACATAGGCAAACTACTTCAAATACTTTTGAACAATTAGAAAAAAGACTGCAAAAAAAAATATTATCTAAAAATCTTACAAATTTCTATACCGGACTTAGAAAATCCAAACTTGAAAAAATATTTGCAGCTTTACAATTTTTACTCATATCTAATAATGATCATATTAAAACCCATTATACATATTTTGGGAGAACTAAAATTAAAGTTTTGATTAAAGAGATTAGAAATACACTAAATTATTTTTCACGACAACGTTACATTGATAAAAATTTTCCAATTAAAATACCACAAAATAAAAATCTTATTTTTTTCCCAATGCAGCAGGAACCTGAACGCTCTTTACTGTTGACTGCACCATCTTATACTGATCAAATTCATACCATTGATTTTATTTCCAAATGTATTCCTGAAAATTATCTCTTAATTGTAAAGGAACACCCAACGCAAGGTCCTGGAAGAGGTTGGAGAAAACTTTCAGATTATAAAAAATTTCTTCATAATCCTCGAGTTTTTTTTATTCATCCTTCTGTATCTGCTAGTGAAATAATTAAACAATCTAATCTTGTTATATCTGTAAGTGGAACCGCTAGTTTAGAAGCATCTTTTTTTAATACACCATCAATAACTTTTGCAAAAAAAGATTTTACACTTATTTCATCAATTCAAAAATTTAATGCTAATGAAGATTTATCATTATTAATAAAAAATTCTCTTAATCTCAAAACTGATCCTAATGAAGTTGGAAAATATTTTGATATTTTAGAAGAAAATTCTTTTGTTTTTGATCAATTAAATTTTCAATTAGCATATCTTTCATATTTCTATTTCAATGGTAATTTAGTAGACATTGAAATAGATGAATCCAAAATGAAAACTTTTCTTAATAAAAATGAAGAAATATTTGTTAATGTTATAAATTCAATAGAAAAAATAATATCAAAATGTTAATTCATTGAACTGGCTAGTATATGATAAACACTAATTTCTCTTTATTTTATAAAACTAAGAATTCATTCTAAACTATTAAAACTGTTCAAACTACAAATAATTATGAATAGAATTCTCATTATCGGTTATGGCTCTATAGGAAAAAGACATGTTAGAAATATTTTGAAATTCACAAACTCTCAAATAATTATCTATACAAAACGTTCTGATCTAGACTTCAAAACAAATCGTGTGATTATTACAGATTCTCTTGATTACTGTCTATCACAAAAACCTAACATTGGATTTATTTGTAATGAAACATCATATCATATACCAATTGCATTAAAACTTGCAAAAGCCGGTTTAGATTTATTTCTAGAAAAACCTCTCTCTGATTCAATTAAAGGAGTAAAACAGCTAGAAAAAATTGTAAAACAAAAAAAGATAATAACACAAATGGGTCATCATATGAGATTCCATGATTGTATTATTAAAATTCGAAAATTAATAAAACAAAATAAAGTTGGCCGAATAATCTCAATTCAAGTAGAAAATGGCTCATATTTGCCTGATTGGCATCCAAATGAAGATTATACAAAAAGCTATGCTGGAAAAAAAGGAATGGGAGGAGGAATTATTTTAACACAGATTCATGATATTGACTATCTGTATTGGTTTTTTGGAAATCCCAAATCAATTTTTTCATTTTCAGGAAAACTTAGTGATTTAAAAATTTCATCTGAAGATTATTCAAGCAGTATAATTCAATTTCCAAATAGAATTACTGCAGAACTGCACTTAGACTTTTTTCAAGGTCCTGAATATAGAGGATGTAAAATTAAAGGCACTAATGGTATAATAACATGGAATTCAATTGATAATAAAATAAAATTTTTTAATAATAGAAATAAGAAATGGGAAATAATTCTTAATATAACTAATTATGAAAGAAACCAATTATACGTGGATGAGATAAAACATTTCCTTAAATGTGTAAAAAATAGAAAAAAAACTATTAATCCACTAGCTGATGGAATAAAAACTTTGAATATAGCTTTAACAATGAAAAAATCATCAAGAACTAACAAACTAATTGAACTGAAATGAATCCAAAAAAAATATTAGAAAAATGTAAAAAAATAAAATTGGTTATTACTGATGTTGATGGTGTCTTAACTGATGGTGGTATGTATTATTCAAAAAATGGTGAAATTATGAAAAAATTCAATGCCAAAGATGGAATGGGTGTTGAACTGTTACTACAAAATAAAATTAAGACAGTTCTACTTACTAGTGAATCTTCTACTATTGTTAAAAAACGTGGAAAAAAAATTAATGCGGCTATGGTTATAACCGGTGCTAAAAACAAAAAATTACATCTTCAATCAATATGTAAAAAATTCAATGTATCTCCTCAACAAATCGGGTATATTGGGGATGATCTAAACGATCATCAAATTATTCAATTAATTGGTCTTTCTGCCACTCCGTCAGATGGTATTATGTTATTAAAAAAAACGGTTGATTATGTTTGTAAAAATGATGGTGGGAATGGTGCTTTTCGGGAATTTGCTGACCTAATATTGAAATCCAATAACTTATGAATTATCAAATAAACTTATTATCTAAAATCCAACAAAAATCGTATGACTTTCATAATTGCTGAATTAGGCACAAATCATATGGGTGATATACATATTGCAAAAAAAATCATTGATATTGCTGCAAGTGCAGGTTGTGATGCAGTAAAATTACAAAAAAAGGATGTTGAAAAAATATACACTAAAGAATTTCTAGATTCTCCATTAGAAAGTCCTTGGGGAACCACACAAAGAGAAATGAGACTACATAGAGAATTTTCTGATAGTGATTTTAAACAAATTAATTCATACTGTCAAAAGAAAAAAATCCCCTGGTTTGTTTCATGTTGGGATGTACAAAGCCAAATAAAAATGAGAAAATTTAAAACCAAATATAATAAAATTGCATCTGCAATGCTTATTCATAAACAATTACTAGAAACTGTGGCAAAAGAAAAAAAATATACATTTATTTCAACTGGTATGAGTAGCTTAAAAGATATTGAAAATGCAATTAAAATTTTTAAAAAATTTAAGTGTCCTTTCGAACTAATGCATTGCCATAGTTCATATCCAATGCCAATTCATGAAGCTAATCTATCTCTAATTCCATTTTATACAAATAAATTCAAATGCAAAGTTGGTTACAGTGGTCATGAAGCATCAGCAACTAACATCAGTGTTCCTGCAGTAATGTTGGGTGCAACGTCAATAGAAAGACATGTTACAATTGATCGTACTGCTTATGGACATGATCAATCTGCATCACTAGAATTCCATGGTTTAATCCAATTAGTTAGAGATATACGATTACTAACAAAAATTATTGGTAATGGAAAAAAGAAAATATGGAATTCTGAATTACCTAATCAATCAAAACTACGGCAAAAATTTGTTTGAGGGATCTTATTAAAATGAAAAAATTAATTTTAACTGGTTCAAAAGGTCTAATTGGAAAAGAATTATACAAATCTCTAATCAAAAAATATAAAATTTTTGAATTAGATCTAAAATTAGGACATGATCTAACTGATGAAAAATTTGTTAAGAAATGGTTTCAAGATAATAAAGCCGATTATCTTGTAAACTGTTTTGCAATGAATGATCACATTGATAAAACACGTAAAAAAAATACTCTTTACTCAATTTCTTTGCAATCTTTCAATGATTTTTTAAGTGTAAATCTTACTTCATTATTTTCTGTATGTAGGGAATTTTCTAAAAATAACAAATCTGGCGCAATTGTAAATTTTTCCTCCACTTATGGAATAGTCTCACCTAGACCAGACATGTATGATGGCTCTCACAAACATATTGCTTATGGTGTTTCTAAAGCAGGTGTCATAAATCTAACAAAATATTTGGCAGCACATTTAGCTCCGAAAATCAGAGTAAATTGCATTGTGCCAGGAGGTGTATTATTTAAACAAAGTAAAAAATTTCGTGATTCATATTCTAAATTAACCCCAATGAAAAGAATGATGTCTAAAAATGAGTTGAATGAAATTATTGAATATCTCTGCAGCTCAAAATCAAGTTATACTACAGGCTCGGTCTTTGTAATTGATGGTGGATTTACTATTTGGTAAATTATTTCATAAAAAAATTTTCTGATTTTTTAAATCCTTTTTTAATATCTTCGTCAAATGATTCTAAGATACCTTTGTAGGGATCAATTTGTGAATTAATTTTTAAAATATTTGGATTCTTTTCTAAAAATTCTATTATTTCTTCTAAGAAAAAAACTTCTCCATCTTTATACAAATTATCAAAAATCTCTTTAATTAATTCATAATCCAATTCATAATCTAAATTAAATCTATAATCAGAAATATCTCTTATATTATCTACTCTGAATATCTTAAATTTTTCAGGTTGCATCAGTACATAAAATGTTACATGTTCTCTTTCTGATGGTTTTTTTGCATGAAGATACATTTCATTGAGTATGTCTCTTGAAAAAACTTCAACATTTGTTCCATCAGGATATGTTCTTGGTAATGGGTAGCAATTACTTACAAAATCATACTCATTTTGAATATATGTATTAACAACTTCATCAATTACATTGTATTCTAATAGTGGTGTATCTGATGTGAGTCTTACAATAATATCTGCTTGAGTTTCATCTGCAGCCATCTTATACCTTGATAAAAGATCATTCTCTGAACCACGTATACACATAATATTTTTTTTATTACAAAAATCTACAATCACATTATCTTCTTTTTTTATACTTGTTGCAATAATAATTTTATTAATTGTTTTAGAATCTTTTATTCTATCAATAAAGTGCTCTAAAAGTGGTTTTCCACAGACTGATAACATGATTTTTCCTGGTAATCTAGTAGAACTCATTCTTGCTTGAATAACTGCAACTATCATATATGATAAAATAAAATATTTAATATAACATTGTATCTATTATATCATAACTACACAAAGGATATTAATCGACTTTTTTTATCCTGATATAGGATCAATTCCATGGAAACTGAAAATCTTTTTAGTATAAAAAATAAAGTTATAGTAATTACTGGTGGAGGTAGAGGAATTGGTAATATGTTTGCCACTAGTATGGCTAAACAATCTGCATATGTTTATTGTTTTGATATAAATTTTCCAGTTAATATACCAAAAAAACTTTCAAATAATCTTTTCTATGTGAAATGTAATCTTACAAACACAAAAAAATTTCTCATGGATTGCAAAAAAATTTATACAAAATTTAAAAAAATTGATGTATTAATAAATAATTTGGGAGTCACATTTCCAAACACTTCTAAAACCTCTTATTCAAAAAATGATTGGAATAAAACACTAGAAATCAACTTAACCACTGCATTCAACTGCAGTGAAACAGTAATCTCCTTTATGAAAAAGCAAAAATCAGGTTCAATTATTAATATTACAAGTATTAATGCTGAATTTGGATTTCCTAATAATCCTGCATATATTGCATCTAAAGGAGGATTGAAAATGCTTGGAAAATCTCTGGCAAAAGATTGGGGACAATTTGGAATTCGTGTGAATAATTTAGGTCCTGGATATTTTAAAACCACTATGAACAAAAAAAGCTGGAAAAATGCAAAAACACGAAAAGCTAGAACAGAAAGAACATTATTGAATCGATGGGGTGAAATCCATGAATTGGTTGGACCGTGTATCTTTTTGGCATCTGATGCTTCTTCTTATGTAACTGGTCAAGACCTTTATGTTGATGGAGGTTGGTCTGCAAATGGCTTATCCTAGAAACGATTAAAATAATATAAAAACTGATTAATGCAATGAAACCTAACATCTTTTTAATCCTTCTAGATTCATTAAGAGCTGACACAATATTTACAAAAAATAAAACATGCATAACTCCAAATTTGGATCATTTGATTTCACATGGAACATCTTTTACTAGTGCATTTAGTACTGCTGATCATACAGGTATAAGCTGGTTAGCTATCTTACGTGCAATTTTTCCATCAATATCAAATGTAAATCCATACAAATTCGATTCAAATATTGAAACATTCGTTGAAATTTTTAAAGAAAATAATTTTAAGACTTTTTGTTTCTTTCCAGATATTTCATTTTTTAATATATTATCAAAAAAATTTGATGATTCATTAATTTATGAATATTCTGAAAGGGAACAATATCAAAAATTTAAAGAAAAATATTTTGATGAATTATTAAAAAACATAAAATTACAAAATCACTCAAATTCTTATTTTAATTGTATTCATTTAATGGATCTAAAATATCCATATTCAATTCCTAAACAATTTGATAATACTAATTTTGGTAAAAATAGACAAGATAGAATGTTATCTTACTTAGATCAAAAAATGGGGGAACTAATCAAATCTATTGATATTGAAAATTCAATCATTATTTTTTCTTCTGATCATGGTGATTATATTCCTCCAACTGGTAAAAATTTAGACGAAATACCAAAAATACAAGAAATACTCAAGAAAGGTAAAAACATTGTACCGTCACTTGAACCACTAGGAATTGAGGTTTTTAAATTTCTAAAAAAATCAAATAAATCTTTTAATTCTCTAAAATCCAAAAATAAATTTTCTGACATTCAAAAAAGAGGTTTTCTAAATAGAAATGAATCGTATTTGTTTGATGATACAATTAATGTTCCACTAATTTTTTCAGGGAAAAATATAAAAAATCAAAAAATATCAACATTAGTTAGACATGTTGATATCATGCCAACAATTTCAAAATTTTTAAATTTAAAATTTAACGATTCAAAATATGATGGTAAAGACATTTCAGAATCTTTTGTCGGAAAAACAATCAATGAACTAACTGCATATTTTGAATCTGGTCCTGCAAATGCCACTTTGGAAGGTCAAGTAATTGGAATAAGGAATTCAAAATTCAAATATTTTAGATCAAGAAAAGACAAAAAACTTAATGTTAATTTGTATGATTTAAAAAATGATAAAAACGAAGAACGTAATATTGCTGAAATCATGCCTAAAATTGTGATTGAAATGGAAAGTGAATTGTCAAAATTTTTTAGTCCAGAAAATGAAAAAAATAATTTAAAAAGAAGCATAAACAAAAAGATCTCTAAATTAAAGCTTGATTAATAAGAATAATTTTTCTACAAGTAGTATGTCAGAAAAAAAATCAATCTCAATATCATCAAAAAATTTTAATGAAATTTCTAATAAAATCAAAAACCCAGTAAATGATTTCTCTTCAGTTGATGAATATGTTGATTATGTTTTAAATGAAATTTTATTTGAGCAAGAAAATGAAAATATATCTGATACTGATAAAGAAAGAGTAAAAGATGAACTAAAAAAATTAGGTTATATTTAGATCCAAGTATACTTAAGTTAGAATAATTATCAAAATTATATCTCTCATGAACTATAAATCTAAGGCTATATTCACATCAAAAGCAAATGTTTTAAAATTTCTAAATAATAATATAAAAAAATCTAAAATTGAACCTCTATTTTTTTTCACAATTAATGAATGGAACAATAATCAAAATCTAATTCTAAAAAAAATTCAATTAATGTTTAATACTTCTGATAAAATTATTATTCGAAGCTCAGCATTTGGTGAAGATTCAGTTGAAAATTCATTTGCTGGTATTTATGACAGTATTCTAGATATTTCGCCAAAATCTATTCATAAAATTAAAAATGGAATTGAATATGTAAAAAAATCATATACTAAAAATGGAAATGTTAGCACAAATAATCAAATTTTAATTCAGAATCAAAGTACAAATATAACTTCTGGAGGTGTTATTTTCACAAAAACTCCTGATACAGGTTCTCCATATTATATAATCAATTTTGAAGATGGTGGAACAACAACTAAAACTACACATGGATTATCAAATAAAATAATTAAAATCCATAGAAATGTAAAAATGTCAAAACTAGAAAAACGTTGGAAATCACTCATAACTTCTGTTAAAGAATTAGAAGTTTTATGTCATTCAAATACTCTTGATATTGAATTTGGTATAACCAATTCTTTTCAAGTAGTCATATTCCAAGTTAGACCGTTGACCTCCATAAATAAAATATATGATAAAAATTTTTCAAAAAATATTTCAAATCAAATTAAACAAAATCAAATTAAATTTTTTAAATTAATTAAAAAAAGAAAAATTCCTAGCAAAAATTTTATTCTTTCTGATATGACAGACTGGAATCCTGCAGAAATAATTGGCAATAATCCAAATAATCTATCATATTCTCTGTATTCTTATTTAATAACTGATAATGTATGGAGTAAATCTAGAAAGATTTTGGGATATCATGATGTCAAAAAAACAAAATTGATGATTAGATTTGGAAATAAACCATACATTGATGTAAATGCAAGTTTTAATTCATTAATTCCTCAAAACTTTTCAAAACAATTAACTAAAAAATTATTGAATTTTTTCTCTTTAAAATTAAAAGAAAATCCCCATTTACATGATAAAGTTGAATTTGAGATTCTCTTTACATGTTATGATTTTATGATCGACAAAAGATTAAATGAATTAAAAAAATATGATTTTTCAACAAAAGAAATATCTCAAATCAAAGAAAATTTACATGATTTCACAAAAAATATTCTTTTAAATGGTGAAAAAATGATTTCCAATTGTCAAAATCAATTAGAAATTATGATTCAATCTAGAACTGATATACTAAAAAAACTGGAAAATCCCAAAATTATTCATAAAGAAAAGATAATTTTATTAAAACAACTTTTAGACGATTGTAAAGATTTTGGAACTACCTCTTTTGCTATAATGGCTAGATTAAGCTTTATTGGTACAATATTATTAAAAAGTTTTCAAGATTTTTCAAAATCAAAATTTATTTTTGATAATTTTTTGTATACTCTTAGTACACCTTTGACTGAAATACAAAATGATTTTGCTGACTACAAGAATAAAAAAATTTCAAAACATAATTTTCTAAGAAAATATGGTCACCTTAGACCAGGTACATATGATATAACAAATTTACCGTATTCAGAAAATGGTACTTTCTTATCTGAAATTAACTTTACAAAAAAACTTAAAAATAAAAAATTAAATTTTGATGATAAGGAAATCTCAAAATTACTACTTACAGAATTGAATATTAATTCATCCATTTCTATAATGGATTTTATATCTATAGTAATTATTCAGCGTGAAAAATTCAAATTTGAATTCACCAAAAATCTTAGTTTAATTCTAGAACTAATTGCATCAATTGGAAAAAGTTCTAAATTTTCAAGAGATGAAATATCTAATCTTGATATAAATACAATACTTAAATCTAAAAATCTAAAAAAATCTAAAATTATCATTGAATGGAAGAAAAAGATTAATTCACAGAAAACTATTAGGTTAATAAATAATAATTTAATCTTACCTCAATTAATTACATCAAATGATGATTTTGAAATCATTAATTATCATACATCAAAACCAAATTATATTACAACTAAAATTATAAAAAATTTCATATTAGAACTTAATACTAATACAAAATTATCTCTAATTGAAAATTCAATATTGTTAATTGAAAATGCAGATCCTGGATATGATTGGATATTCTCAAAAAATCCTGCTGGGCTTATCACCAAGTATGGTGGTGTTGCATCTCATATGTCAATTAGATGTGCAGAAATGGGACTACCTGCGGCTATTGGATGTGGCGAACTTTTATTTGAAAAACTCAAATCCTCTATGAAAATACAACTAGATTGTAAAAACCAACAAATTTTTGTTCTTGAACACAAGAAATCTGATGATTATATTGAAGAAAGAAAAATACTAAAATCTCTTGGATACATAAAATAAAATAATTTGGATATGGATGAATTTACATGAAACCAATAATTGGAATATCATTAAGAATAACTAACGCAGAAAAATATGTCGAAAAAAGAGATTCTATTAGTCATGATTGGCCTATACTTTTAGAAAAACTAGGATTTTCGCCTCTTCTTATACCTAATGCTATCTCAAATATCCCTGAATTTTTAGATGAAATGAAAATTTCCGGTCTAATCTTATCTGGGGGTGATAATATTGGTGATGATATAATAAGAGATAAAACAGAAAATGACATTCTTAATTATGCAATATCTCATAATGTACCATTAATTGGTGTATGTAGAGGTATGCAAATTATTAATTCATTCTTTGGAGGAAAAACTCAATTTCTCAATAACACAAACCATGTAAATAAATCTCATACAGTAAATATCAATAATCATTTTTCATTTCAAAATAATACCATTGAAGTAAATTCTTTTCATCATAATGTTATAGATAAATTAAATCTTGGAAAAAATCTTTCCTCTTTTGCAATATCAAAAAATGATAATACCATTGAAGGACTAATTCATAATGAATTATCAATAATTGGTGTCATGTGGCATCCAGAAAGAAACCCTGATATCAATTCTCATATCTTACTAAAAAATTTTTTTCTTAAATAATTATTAAAATGAATGTCATAATTCTTGCTGCAGGAGAGGGTAAAAGATTACATCCACTCACATTAACAAAACCAAAATGTATGATTGAATTATTTAATAAAACTCTTTTAGAGAGACAAATATCTGTATTTAGAAAATGTGGAATAAATGATATATGTGTTGTAACTGGGTATAAATCAGAATTAATTAATTACCCAAATATTGATTATATAAAAAATGATAATTTTATGAAAACTAATATGCTCGAAAGTTTATTTTGTGCAGTAAATAGATTCACAGATTCTACTATAATTTCATATGCTGATATAATATTTGAACAAAAAGTATTAGAAAAGCTAATTGATTCTGATAATGATTTTTCTATTATTATTGATAAACATTGGGAAAAATACTGGAAAATGAGATCTGATAACCCTCTAAATGATCTTGAAAGTCTACAAATTGATAATGATGAAAATATTATTTCAATTGGAGAAAAAGTTAATGATCTAAACGAGATCCAAGGTCAATATATTGGTCTTATGAAATTCCAAAATGACGCAATCAAAGAAATTAAATCACTTTATACAAAATCCAAAATTATTTCTGAATCAACAAATGAAAATCCATTAAATCCTAATATCTCATTTGAAAATTCTTACATGACTGATTTTTTAAGAGGTCTTATTAATAATGGGCAAAAATTAAAAGCAATTAATATTGAAAATAGTTGGTTAGAATTAGATAATATTGATGATTATAATTTATACACAAATAAAGAATTGAAAAAACAAATACTACAATATTATGATCCAAATGATTGATACAAAACAAACTTCAAATTTTAACATAGTAATGATAAATCTTGATGGTTTACGTAGAGATAAAATAATGACTTCTGAAACATTAAGATCATTAATTAATGAAAGTTATTTTTTTTCTGAGATGAATACTGTTGCACCATATACATTTGCATCAATACATTCCATTATGTCTGGAATGTATCCTTCCTCTAATGGTGTTAATGCATATTATAACATGTTTAAATTCAAAAATACTGAAATAACCACACTTGCAGAAGTTCTAAAAAAATCTGATTATTTGACATATTGTGATATTAATAGCGAATCTATTATTCCAAAAAAAGGATTTGATGAGTATGGAGTTTATGATGAACAAACTATTGATTTTACATCTAGACACTCGAATATAATAAAAAAACTAGCAAAAAAGAAATTTTTTCTATTTCTACAAAACACTGAAACTCATAATAATTTTGTTCGAGAGATAATTGAAAAAGACAAACATATTTCAGATGATGATTATTTTAACTCAAAAGAAAAAAATGATCTAAGATATAGCTCACATATGCCAAAAACTGATTCTTATATTCGGTCTATAATTGAAACTTTGAAAGTTACAGGAATATATGATAAAACAATTCTTATTATTTTCTCTGATCATGGTACAAGTCTTGGAGAAAAGAATGGTGAAAAATTCTATGGTGTTTTTCTATACGATTATACCTTAAACGTTTTTTCAATTATTCATTTACCTAATAATTCTCCAAAAACCATTGATAAACAATGTAGAACAATAGATCTTTTCCCAACTATCTTGGAATTATGTAATTGTCATAAATCTGAATTTACTAAAAAACAGGGTGAAAGTCTAATTCCACTTATCACTGAAAATAATATGTTGGATAGAGAAGTTTTTGCGGAAACTGGTGGTTTATACGGGCCCTGGCCATCTCCAGAGAAACATAATGTTTTTTGTATAAAGTATGACCAAAAAAAATTAATCTATAATGATACTCCTGAAACTTGGGAATTTTATGATCTGGAAAATGATCCTAATGAATTATGTAATATCTATGATATAACTTCATCAGATACTACATCCAAATTTCAGCAAAGATTACTTTTTTATTTAAAACAAAATAATATCCAAACAAAAATATCTTAATTTTAATTAAATCATATCTAGTTTTTTCATTTTCTCATATAGTATATCTGAAATCTTTTCATTACCTCTCCTTGAATAATGACCTCCATACGTATTGTTGTCCGAATACATGTCATCCAAATCTTTTTCATCCAATAATTCTCTAGTTATATCTATCACATTTAGCCCATCTATTAATTTTAATTCTTTAAAAAACTCTTCATAAAAATTAAAATTATTTTTTATAAAAATTAAATCATCTTTCTGTGGGAGAAAAATAAATATGGGTTTAAAATTTTGTTCTCTTGAAAAACTAACATAATCTTTTATAATCATTTTTAATAGTCTTTTTGTATAATTATCTTGGAATAATTTCACTCTCCATTCCAAATTTTGTTTCATAACATACTTCATTGCTTGCCATTCAATATCATCAATGTTAATTTGTTCACTTTTTAATTTCTTGATTTTTTTTATCCAATAAATTATTCCTAAATTTCTTCTTAGATTTCTAAATATTGAAATGGCATAAGGAATTTTTATGATATCTTTCATGAACTTCTTTTCATAAAAGTAATCAAATTCTCTTATAATATCTAAATATTTGGCATAATCTGAAATTTTATTCTCATTATCTATTGGATTTTTGATTAGAATCAATGAATCATTTTTTATAATGAATCTTGGTTTGAAACCAAATGTATTTCCGTATTCTGAGTAGTGTTTCCAAATGGATAATATTCTTGAAATTGTATCTGGTACGACTCCCATAATGACAATATCTGTTTTATTTTTTATGAACTCTCTTTTTAGTCGTAATAGTGCCTGATCAATTCCATAATTACCTACTCCAAAATTCTGTACATTTGAATTAATTTTTTTAGAAAACTGTTGTTCCCAGGTTTCATTATTATTGACTTGACGAGAAAATGTAAACGAATCTCCATAACATGAAATTTTTGATATTTTATCCTCAAAACTTGGATTAGTTCTTGCACCTTTTTCGTTTATAGTCCAGTGTGTAATACCATGTTTGCCATTTTCTTCATGTCTTGTATTGGGTTTTCTAACCCAGCCTAATTCTGAGTCATATCCATGAATTAAAAATTTCTTTAATCCTTCTTCAGAAAGTTTTGGTAATTCATCATCCTCTGTGATTAACCACTGAAATTTTTTTCTAGTTGATAAAACAAGTGATCTGATAATTAATTCCAATGCTAGATATCCTATTATTATAAAAAAAATTGTAAAAATAATCTCAGTTGAATTCATAATCTAATTCTTTTTTTTAATATTAGAAATCTTCTTTCAGGTACATTTACTGGATATTCTGTTTTCACCATTCGATCTTCTAAAATAATAAATTTCTCTTTTAAAAATTCCAATTTTGGTATGAATAATCTAGGTTCAAATGTGTCTGGTGCAACAGTTTCAAACATCAATAAGCCATCCTCTATTAGTAATTCATGAATTTTTGAAATGTATTCTTTAAAAGTAAATTTTGTATTTCCATCAATAGTTTCATCATTTGCCAATGAAAATATAACGTCAAATTTCTGTTTTGTTTCATAATTTTCAAAACTTGAATTTAGAAATGTAGCATTTTTAATATCTAGAAAGTTTTTTGTTTCATCAGCAATTTTAATTAAATAAGGATTAATTTCAACGCCAATAATTTCTTTAAAGTATCTTGATGTAAAAATTGTTAAAAATCCACAATTACATCCTATATCTAAACCTCTAAATTTTTTTGATAAATAATTCTCAATCTCATATCTATCAAATCGTTTTTCAGTTGGTCTACACCCATCAATCCCTATTTCAGCAAAACCTTGGTAAAAACCATTATCTTTTGCATAAACAAAACTATTCCAATTTAGTTTTTGTTCATTAATATAACCAATTAATTTTTCATGTAATTTTTCAAATTTATTATTACTCATCTAATCAATCTCTCTTTAACATATTCTATTGCTTTGACTGGGGTTGGGTCAACCTCATTTAATACTGCGTGGTAGATACTAGCAAAATCTGTAATGTAAATTAAATTAATTATTTTTGTTAATATGTTTCCTTTTGTAGAATTGATTTCTAAAAATTCTATTCCATTTTCCTTGAAAAATTCTATGATTATATCCCAACGTTCTTTAGTTTTCTGATGATCATCTTCGCCTCTAATCAAAATTGGTTGGAATTCTGAATCTTTGTTCCAAGCTACAATTCCATTATGACAAACTTCTAACACTTCCTCAATTATCACATGAATTTTGGCATTTTCTTGCAATGAATTTTTAAATCTTGTAGCTACTGCATTCAATCCATTTGGATAATAAATCACTGGTGTGTGTTTAATCCATTTAGCTATTTCTAATGAAGTATTATCTGAATTAATATTTGATATTTTTATTTTCTTTCCAGTATTTTCCAGAGTTTTAATTGCTTCAAATATATCTTCATTTGTTATTGGTGTAATACTTTTTAAAACATTTAGAATAATAAATAAAAATTTTGTAAAAGAGGATCGTGGTGAATGCTCAACTGAAATCTTTCTATAAAATATTTTATTCTTTATACAAAACTCTTCTATTTTACCACCTGCTGAAAATGCAATAATTTTGGCATCTGAATTATGGGCTTGTTCCAAAATTGATAACGCTTCATCTGTATTTCCAGATACACTAGTTACTACAATTAATGTATCTGAATCAACTGTTTTTGGAAGTACGTATCCCTTTGTAATGTTTATGTGAATATTCTCTTTTGAAAAAATTGCTTTCATTACATCGCTTATTGTGCCAGATCCACCCATTCCTGCAAAAATGACATGATCAATATTCTTTATGTCAATTTCGTCAATATTCTCATTCCAACTTTCTCTTGCAATTGTAGGCCATTTTTCATAAACCTCATACATATGTGATTCATCAATTTCGTTAATTCTGTCAATACTCATACACGATGTTCCTATCTATTCCATAAAATAGTAACTATAAAATTGATAGATTGTAAATTGCGAAAAATTATAACTATATCATTAATGTGATATTCATGACGTTAAAAACAGTCGAATGGAAAAATAATTCTGTTATAATGATTGATCAAACTAAATTACCAAACGTTTTGGACTATGTTACTTACACTGATTTCAATCAAATTGCAGATGCAATTAGAACTCTTGTTGTTAGAGGTGCTCCTGCAATTGGTGTTTCTGGGGCATTTGGTCTTGCATTAGCCGCATTACAAAGTAATGCCACAGAAAAAGATCAATTAATCTCATATTTACAAAATGCCAAAAAAATTTTGTTTGAAACAAGACCCACCGCTGTAAATCTTGCATGGGGGTTAGAAAAAATTATGCAAGTGGCAAATCAAGCAACAACTGTTGATGAAATAAGGAACAATGTTGTTGATACTGCAAAAAAAATGGCAGAAGATGATATACAGATTAACATGGCTATGGGAAAAAATGGTTCCCAATTATTTGATAATAATGATACTATAATGACACATTGTAATGCAGGTGCATTAGCTACAGTTGGTTATGGAACTGCATTGGGAGTAATTCGTGCAACAAGAGACAGTGGTAAGAATATCAAAGTTATAGCTACTGAAACTCGTCCTATTCAACAAGGTTCAAGATTAACTGCATTTGAACTAAAACATGATGGAATTGATGTTAGTTTGATACCTGATACTGCAGTTGGTTATACTATGGCAAATGGACTTGTAAACAAAATTGTTGTTGGTGCAGATAGAATCTTAAGAACTGGTCATATCTATAATAAAATTGGAACATATCAGGTTGCAACAATGGCAAACCAACACAATATCCCATTTTATGTTGCAGCTCCACTATCTACATTTGATATGCAAAGTAATCCTGAAGATGTAATAATTGAACAGAGAAAAGCATCTGAGGTCACTGGAATTGGAGATAAAAAAACTGCGCCTGACGGAATTAATGTAATTAATCCTGCATTTGATATGACCCCCCCTGAATTAGTCACTGCTATTATTACAGAAAAAGGTATTGCAAAAACACCTTTTGAAGAATCCATAAAAAAATTATTCTAAGCTAATTAATAGAAAGTTTTTATTCATTTCATATTACTTTTTTCTATGAGTAATGTTAATGTTGATCAAGTACGCGATTCATTGAAAAATTGTATGGATCCTGAAGTTCCATTAAGTATTGTAGATATGGGACTAATTTATGGCATAGATGTTGCTGAAAACAATGATGTAAATATCAAAATGACAATGACTACCAAAGGTTGTCCATTACATGAAACAATGGTTGATGATGTTAAAAGATATGCCAAAAAGGTAACTGGTGTAAATAATGTTGATGTTGAAATTGTATGGGATCCTCCATGGACAATGGACAAAATGTCTGATACTGCAAAAGCCATGATGAAAACTATGGGTGCCCAAAATACTCCTGCCCCTATCAACTATGAAACTGCAGTTCCACAAGGTGTAGGGAAATTGATGAAACAAGAAGATGGTTCTCTAGTTCTTGCAAATGAACATGAACAAGGATTCATGGTCAATCAAGCAATAATAGATTTTTGGAAATCTTGTAATGGGGAAAGAAAAGTAACTGAATTGGTAGATCTATTTGCCCAACAAACTGGATTACAACGAACCCAAGTTGAAAAAGAAGTAATGCAATTATTAAAACAATTACATGAAGGTGGATTGTTAATTATTCCAAATCAAAACGATGCACCAAACGTTGAATTTAAAAAATCAAATTAAATTTCTTTAATTTCTATTATTTTTGCTAATACTGAATCCATTTTTATAATTGCACGTTTGTCTTCCCAGCCTAATGCAACATACCAGTCACCTGCATCATCATCATATTTTGTTTCTAATGTTTCAATTTTTTTGGATTCTGTTTTATAATCTTTCAAAATTTCTGATATTGCAAGTGATATAGCATCTTTTTCGGTTTTCAATCGTCTATCCATTAAACCAATACCCGGACTCATACTATGATCTGAAAATTATCTCTAATATACTTGATTATTAAAAAAAGGGCCCGATGGGATTCGAACCCACGGCCTGGTGGTCCGAAGCCACCCGCTCTATCCAGGCTGAGCTACGGGTCCAAAAAAATAAGCATTTAACTGGTCTAAATATCTGTCTCAGTTATGAAAATATCAAAAAAAGTTGCAGGTGTGGAATATGCAATTAGAGATATTGTGTCTGCAGCACGTGAAATAGAGTTACAAGGAAAAACTGTTGATTATCTTAACATTGGTGATCCTGTACAATGTGGATTTCAGCCACCACAAAATGTCAAACAAGCTATGATTGATGCAATAAATAATGGAAATAATTTTTATACTCGTTCAGAGGGTTTAACTGAATTAACTGAAGCAATTGCAAAAAAAGAAAATACAAAAGGTTTGTCAATACCATCGGATAATATTCTTGTAACAAATGGTGTTTCTGAAGGTCTAGACATGGTTATATCTTCAATTGTTGAAGAAGGTGATGAAGTTTTACTTCCCGGTCCATATTATCCACCATATGCCTCATACGTTAGATTACATGGAGGTATCCCAATTGAATTCTCTGTTGACTTGAATTCGTCTTCTCCTGATATTGATGATATTAAAAGTAAAATCACATCAAAAACTGTTGCAATTTGTCTAATCAGTCCCAATAATCCTACTGGTTTAGTATTCAATGAAAATTCTCTAAAACAAATTGTAGATATTGCTAATGAACATAATCTTTACATTATTTGTGATGAAATTTATGATCAAATAATTTTTGATGAAAAATTTACAGGTATTGGAAAAGTTGCTGGTGATTCTCCTGTTATAGTGCTAAATGGTTTTTCTAAAGTTCATCTAATGTCAGGATGGCGTATTGGTTATATTGCATTCAACAATTCCCCACAACTTGATAACATCCGAGAAAATCTACCAAAACTTGCTAGAGTAAGAATATCTACAAATCTTCCTGTGCAATATGCTGCTTTAGAATCATTAAATGGTCCTCAAGATTATATCCCAAAATTTGTTTCAGAATTAAAAGCTCATAGAGACTATGTGATTAAACGACTAAATGAAATGAATGGAATCTCATGCTCAAACCCAAAAGGTGCATTTTATGCATTTCCTAAAATTGAACAAAACAAATTTAATTCTGATAAGGAATTTGTTTTAGAATTATTAAGACAGAAGGGTGTACTTACAGTTCATGGATCTGGATTTGGAGAGCAATATGGTAGCGGTCATTTTAGAATTGTATATCTACCAAAAATGGAAATATTAGAGTCAGCCATGAATAAAATTGAGGCTTTTGTTCGTTAATAGTTGCCAACTAAAGAATTTCTTCTTCTTTTAAAATTTAATTAACTTTAACATTTGGTTTTTTGTATCCCCATCCAATCATTATGAATCCAAAGATAATCATGCCCAATGAAATTTTCTCATTTGTAATGTCTGGTCCTAACAAAAAATCAAGTGCAAATTCAGGACTCCATAAAATCATATTTCTAACTAGTACAATGGATGCCATTACAATAAATAAAATACCCATTGCAGAGAACCAATTTTTCCCTCTACGTGAATATTCACGACTCATGATGAAACATTATTCTTTATTCGTTTTAAATTATTTTAATTCCAGGATTTTTCAACTTATTTCTTATCATTGCATTAAGAAGTAATGGAGTTGACATCTCTACAAGATATGCTAATGCACCTGGTCCTAAGTAAATTGGTCTCAAACCTTCAATTTCATTAATCAATCCATTTACAACTTCTACTGAATCTTTGTTATCTCCTGCAACAAATATGTCATAATCTAATTTCAAAGTTGGATTGATAAGCTTCTTCTCGGAGATTACATGAAATGCTGAAACAAGTTTTGTTTTATCCTTCATGTGTTTTTCAACTGTTTGATGTGAAAACGGTTTATTTTCTTTTATTGCAACACATTCAAAGCCTGTATCTGTTTTAGTCATAGGAACAATTGGTGATACAACAACACAATTATCGTTGATCTGTGGTAATAATTCTGAACAAATTGAATCAATATTTTCATATGGAATTGATAAGATTAAAACATCTGCTTCTTTAGCAACTGAAGCATTATCTGTTCCGGTAATATTCCCATTAATCTCTCCATATGCCTCTTTTGCTAATTCAGCATATTCTTGAGCTGCGGTATTTGCACGTTCTGCATCTCTTGAACCAATTACAACGTCATGATCTTTACACCATCTAATTGCAAATCCTTTTCCCATTCCGCCAGTTCCGCCAATTATGCCAACTTTCATGAATGCGCTCTGCCAATCTTATTATTATCTCTATTGAAGACAAATTCGTAATATAAGATGATAATCTTTCTAAGACACGGTCAAGCTGAGAACAATACTAAAAAAATTCTTGCAGGTAGAACTCCAGGAATTAATCTTACCGAAGAAGGAAAAATGCAAGCAAAACAGGCGGGTGATATGTTAAAACCCCTTAACATTTCTGCAATTTATTCAAGTCCAATTGATAGAGCAATGCAAACTGCAGAAATTGTTGGAAAACATTGTGATGTAAAACCAATTTTGGATGATCGATTAATTGAATTAGACATGGGAAAATTTACGATGATGCCATATGATGAAATCTTTGCTAGTCATGGTAATGTTTTCCTAAAGTTCTATGAGGGAAGTTTAGAGATTAGTCATAATGGTGTTGAATCATTTGCCGAAGTTCAAAAACGAGTTTTTGATATTGTGGACTTTGTAAAAAATAAGCATAAAGGTGAAAACGTTGTACTTGTTACTCATATGGACCCAATTAAGGCAATGATTGGTAAAGTTCTTTCTCTAAAACCAGAAATTTTATTTCAATTAATAATTGCAAATGCATCACTCAATATTTTCAAATATGACGATCAAAATTTTTACCTTTCTTCGATCAACTCTATGGACTCATCACGTTTTCATGAGACTTTTTAGGAAAAATCTTCAAAACTTTTAAATAGAAATTTTCGACCACGCGTAATTAACAGGTAAAATATGAAAGTAATAATTGGTTTAGGTATAGTATTGGCATTGTTAGTTGTGCTTCCTTCTGCACAATATGTTCTAGCAGCAGGGGATTCTACCGGTGAATATCTTGATAGACGAGTCGAAATTTGGGGATTATTTTATAGATTAATGATTGTAGCATTTACAGTAGGAACTGTAGTTTCTGGTTTGATAGTTTGGTTAGTTCTGAGATTTAGAGAATCTAACCCAAAAGCAAAACCAACATCTTATGAGGCATCGGGTTCGTGGTAAGATGAGCGGACACTCTACTTGGCCTGAATGGGTTTACGTTGGTGTAGTTGTTGCATTGTTATGTTATGTAGGTGCTGAAGCTTGGAACATTGAAAGAATTATTGAACATGTTCCTGAAGATGCTAAACTAATCAAGGTTGAAGGACAACAATGGTTGTGGACTTTTGAACATGAAGACGGTACAAAAGAAATAGGTGAACTACATCTTGAAAAAGGAAAAGCGTACAAGTTTGAAGTGACGTCAAAAGATGTCATACATTCATTTAACATTCATGATTACACTGTACTAATGGATGCAGTTCCAGGACGGATTAACACTGTTTGGTTTTCACCAAATGTTGCAGGCGAATTTGATATTCAATGTAGAGAATATTGTGGATTGATTCATTACAATATGCGTGGAACACTTATTGTAGAGGACAAAGGAGCTTGATTTGATATGGTATTAGAATTACAAAAACCAAGACCAATCTGGCAAATTATGTTCTCAACACATCACACAGATGTTGGTCTTCTATACTTGATTACATCTTTAGCATTCATGTTCATGGGTGGAGCTCTTGCTTTACTCTTGAGAGTTGAATTGTTCAGTCCAGGTGTTCAATTAATTGCTGACTCTATGACATATAATAGAATTTTCACAGTTCATGGAACTACGTTAATTTTCTTATTCATTTTGCCATCTGCATCTGCGTTTGGAAATTATCTAGTTCCAATCATGGTCAGATACAAAGATATGGCATATCCAAAATTAAATGCAGTTGCATTTTGGATGATACCTCCAGCAGGAGCGCTCATCTGGTTAGGTTTTGCAGACTTCACTTGGTATGCATACCCCACATATTCTGTAATTAGTGCACCCGGTCCAGCAGCAGACATGTGGATTTTTGGACTGAAAATTTTAGGTGTATCTTCTGTTTTAGGTGCAATTAATTTTGTAGTTACCATTCTAAAATGTAAACATCCTGATTTACCACTTAGTAAGATGCCATTATTAGCATGGTCATATCTTGCTTCATCCTTAATTATTTTAGTTGCAATACCAACATTTGCTGCCGCGTTGTTAATGTTACTTACCGATAGATTAGGTGCATCCGGATTTTTCAATCCTGCACTGGGTGGAGATCCAATTGCTTACCAACATCTTTTCTGGTTTACATTCCATCCTGAAGTTTATGTTTTGGTAATACCAGCTATTGGATTCATGTATGAAATATTTCCAAGATTCTCAAGAAAACCAATTTTCAGTCATGGATCAGGTGTAACAGCATTTGTACTTTTAACCATTGTAGGATTTGCATCCTGGGCTCATCACATGTATGCTACTGGAATGTCATTTACAGAAAAAACAGTATTCATGGTTGGAACTCTCGCAGCAGTTCCAGCATCTGCAATGCACACATTCAACTTTTTAGCCACAATGTGGGGTGGAAGAATTAAGTTTGCAACTCCAATCATGTGGGCTGTAGGCGGAATTGCACTATTCTTCTCTGCTGGAGCAGGCGGTGTAGTAAACAGTGCAATGCCATTAGACTTTATCACTCACGATTCTTACTGGGTAGTTGGACACTTCCATCTATTTGTCATGGGCACAATTCTATTCGGAACTGTTGGTTTCATCTACTACATGTTCCCATATGTGACTGGAAGAATGTATAATGAGATGTTAGGCAAAGTCCACTTTATTTTGTCATTTGTAGGAACTGTACTAGTCTTCTTCACTCAACACATCTTGGGACTCTTTGGAATGCCAAGAAGAATTTACGATTATCCAGCAATTCCGGAATGGGTTCAAATGAACATAATCATTTCAATTGGCGCATTCATCATCGGTATCAGTATGGCGATCTTCCTTGGAAACCTAATTTGGAGTTCCGCAAAAGGAAAACCAGCAGATATGGACGATCCATTCGGCTTAGGCGGAAAATATTACTTCCCATATCAGGCAAAGAACCCATCACATTAGGATAATAAAATGACACAAGTACAACAACACGATCCAATTTACAGAACAACCCCTGAACGTACAACTAAGATGATGGTTATCATGTTGGGAATTTGTATTGCAGGTGGTGGAATATTCTTTGGAATGTGGGATTACTGGACATCAATGCCTCCACCAGCAGGTCTCTTAACTGGCGATATGGGCGATGATCATTCATCAGGTGCTGGTTCGGGTCAAGTAACTCTAACCGGAGTAGAAATTAAATCATCATTATCATTTATTGAAAGTAGTGACTTTAGAACTTTAGCGTTCAATGCATTACCAGGTGAAGAAGGAAACAATCCAACAATTACCGCAAACGTTGGTGATAAAATTGTCTTTGATGTAATTAATGATGGAAAATCATTCCATGCATTTGGTGTTACTGCTGCAGATGAAGGCTTTGCAGGAATAATTGCAGGTTCTGAAGTAGCATCTGCAAATGCACCTCTAAAACCTGGTGAATTTGGAGCATCTGAATTTATTCCATCTGAACCTGGTACATACTACTACATCTGTACAGTTCCAGGTCATAGAATGCAAGGAATGGTTGGGGAAATTATTGTTTCTGGTGCAGCCGCTCCAGCAGCCGCAGCACCACCAACTGGTGTATCTCATGATATTACATTTGACTTTGTAGAAAGTAGTGACTTTAGAACTTTAGCATTTAATGCATTGCCAGGTGAAGAAGGAAGTAATCCTGAAGTCCGTGTAAACTCTGGTGATGAAGTAACAATTACTACAAATAACGCAGGAAAATCATTCCATGCATTTGGTGTTGTTTCAAATCCTGATGATTTTAACAGTGTTATTTTTGATTCTGCAATTGCAGCAGCAACCAATCCTCTAAAACCTGGTGAATCTGGCTCAGTAACATTCTTAGCTGGTGCTCCTGGTACATACTACTACATCTGTACAGTTCCTGGACATGCATTACAAGGTATGCAAGGTTCATTCATTGTAGAGTAATTTGCTTCTAAAATTTCTTGCATTAGCATCTTTAGTAATTTTATACTCATTGATGTTTGTTGGTGGATATATCTCTGCAGCTGGATTAGGATTAACATGTCCTGAATGGCCATTATGTCCTAATGGTGTCATGCCTAATGATGAATATTTCATAGAGTGGGTTCATAGAACTGTTGCAGCAACAACTGGTGTCTTAATTTTAGCTACTACAATTACTGCATGGTTAAACAAGGATGCAGATAGAAAAATCAAATTTACAAGTGGATTTGCAAGCGCTCTTGTAGTTACTCAAATTACACTAGGTGCTCTTGTAATAGATACTCAATTACACGCAGTTTTAGTTGCGATACATCTTGGTATTGGCATACTCCTATTTGCTATGACTCTACTTACTGTATTATTTGCATTTAGAATTGGAAAGCAAATAATTGAATCTAAGGTTTAGATAGTTTTTTAAATATTTTTGGAATAAATACAATTCCCATCACTCCTCCAAAAATCAATCCACCTGCAGCAATTGCTCCTATGAAAACATAACCAAATGGTGATTGTGTGCTAATATTGAAAGTAAATGTTAGGGTGCCGCCATCTTCTCCTACGTCATACAAGTCTACACGAAATATGTGATTTCCTGAATCTTCAAAGAAAA
>Ga0315327_10000063_pt1 | contig 40851 bp, 42 predicted proteins | sample M110032315metaG_FD_203460 | JGI IMG/M metagenome (GOLD analysis project Ga0315327, IMG submission 203460) | Ammonia-oxidizing marine archaeal communities from Monterey Bay, California, United States - M1 100m 32315 | ecosystem: Environmental > Aquatic > Marine > Coastal | place: USA: California... | reverse complement strand
TGTCCAATATTAGGTATAAATTTAGGCAGATTAGGATTTTTATGTGAAATTGATTCCAATGATATAGATCAAAAACTTTTATCTTATCTTGATGGAAAAGGAATTATAGAGCAGAGATCTATTTTAAAGATCAATTTATATAAAAATAATTCAAAAAAAGAATTTTTCGCATTAAATGATTTTGTTCTTGCTAGAGGATCCAAAGTGAGAATAATAGATGTTGAAGCTTCATTAAATAATAATCATTTTGCAACATATAGAGGTGATGGTGTAGTTGTAGCTACAGCCACTGGCTCGACTGCTTACTCTCTTTCGTTAGGGGGTGCCATATTGTCTCCATCTAGCAATAATATGATTATAAAACCAATAGCCTCACACGCAAGTCTTCTGGGAGGGTTAGTGATGGAAAGTGATGCAAAATTAACTTTGAAAGCTGACTCAAGGGAAGACTTATCTATAACAGTAGATGGATTTATAGATACACAACTGAGAGAGTTTGATTATATAGAGGTTCAAATAGATAACTCAAAAACAGTAAACTTTGTAAGATCACTTGATTTTAAGTCAGAATATTGGAGTAGCTTGGCTAAAAAATTAGAACTAAGAAAAGGTGAATCCCTTGGTAGATAAGAAATCTGCCTTTAAAAGACTAAATTCAAAAATTATTCACAACGGAGAATATATTAATTTACGACAAGATGAATTATTTAAAGGGGATGATTATTTAAGTACTAGAGATGTAATAGAGCATGTGGGATCAATAGTTGCAGTTCCATACGAAGTAATCGGCAAGGAAATTTATGTTTATATGGTCAAGCAGTGGAGAAACCCGATAGATGAATGGTTATTAGAATTTCCTGCAGGAACTTTAAACATTAATGAAGATCCTTTTAAGGCTGTTGTGAGGGAGTTGCAAGAAGAAATAGGCATGATACCCCAAAACATCGAGTTGTGGTCTCCTTTTTTTGTCGCGCCAGGGTGGTGTACTGAAAAGATTTATTGTTTTTTTGCTACTAATCTGAAATCTTCAAAATTGGAATCTGATATTGATGAAGAGATATACATAAAAAAGTTCGAACTTAGTGAAATTCATTGTATGATCCAAGACAAGAAAATTACCGATTTGAAGACTATAACAGCATTTTATGTTTTTAAAGAATTTTTGAATAAAAATATGAAACATAATTTAAGTAATTAATGTTAAAATTTCTATTAATAATATGAGCAAGCATGATTTATTAATAATAGGCGCAGGCCTTGCAGGCCTTAGAGCTGCTGTTGAAGGTGTTCGGCAAGGGCTTAATGTTGCTGTAATAACTAAAGTCCATCCAGTAAGAAGCCATTCAAATGCTGCTCAAGGTGGAATTAATGCCGCCTTAACCGACAGAGGTGATGATTGGAGAGATCATGCTTTGGCTACTATAAAGGGGAGCGATTATTTAGCTGATCAAGATGCAGTTGAAGTTATGTGCAGAGAGGCAGGAGAAGCAATTATTGAGCTAGAGAATATGGGCGTTATTTTTAGTAGGGATGACGATGGAAAATTGGGAACTAGAGCTTTTGGTGGTCAAAAAAAAGCCAGAACTTATTTTGTTGGAGCAATTACTGGCAGTGCATTACTTCATGTTCTTTATGAACAGTCTGTTAAGTATGATTTGCATATATATGAAGAATGGTTTGTTACAAAATTAATTAAACAAGACGGAAAGATAGCTGGAGCCATTGCATTTGATATAAAAACAGGGCAAATGGAGCTAATAACTGCCAAGGCAGTAGTGCTTGCAACAGGAGGCGCTGGAAGAGTTTTTGAGCCTTCTACTAATGCTCTTATTTGTACTGGAGATGGATTAAGCCTTGCCATGCAAGTTGGGGCCCCTTTAATGGATACTGAAATGATTCAATATCATCCGACTACTCTTGCTGGAAATGGAATATTATTATCAGAGGCAGCCAGAGGGGACGGTGCTTATCTAATTAACTCTGAAGGGGATAGGTTTATGGAAAAATATGCTCCTGATTATATGGAGCTTGCTTCTAGAGATGTAGTTTCAAGAGCAGAACAGACAGAAATTGATGAGGGAAGAGGAGTTGATGGCTGTGTTTATTTAGACTTGAGGCACTTAGGCAAGAAGTTTATTGAAGAAAGGCTTGGGTATCTGCAAGAGGTTGCTCTTGAATTTAGAGGCATTGATCTTTCTGAATCACCTATACCAATTAAACCTGGAATGCATTACATAATGGGAGGAATTAAAACAGATCTAAATGGAGCTACTAATATTCCTGGTCTTTATGCAGCTGGGGAATGTGCAAATGTAAGTGTTCATGGAGCAAATAGGCTAGGGGCTAATTCTTTATTGGATACTATAGTTTTTGGAAGAAGGGCAGCAGTAAATAGCGTTGAATATATTAAATCATTCAGTTCTCTAGAAGTTGATGAGAGAGAACTTTCTAAAGAGAAGTCTAGAATTCAGAATATTCTTGATAGACCTAGAGGAATGAGGTCAGCTGAATTGAGAAACAAGATGGGTGCAACTATGACAAAAGGTATTGGTGTTTGGAGAGATAAAGATAGCATAATCGAAGCTATGGCAAAGATGAAATATTTAAGAGGTCAGTTGCCTAATGTATATATTGAGAATAAAGGCAAGGTATTTAATACTGATTTAGTGTCCTATCTTGAACTTGAGTTCATGGTTGATGTAGCTGAATCCATATGTCATGGAGCAGATAAAAGATTAGAAAGTAGGGGAGCACATTTTAGGACCGATATGAAATCAAGAAATGATGCAGATTGGTTAAAACATACCCTTGTACAATTTGCAGATGAAGAGTTAAATACAACTACGTCAGATGTAACAATTACTGATTGGCAACCTACAGAGAGAGTTTATTAATTGGAAGCGCAGATTAAAGTTAAAAGATTTAATCCAGAAAATGAGTCGGAATCATTTTTCCAAGATTATTCAATAGATGTTGCAGAAGACTCAACTATTTTGGATGGATTAATCAAGATTAGGGAAGAGTTAGACGGAACTTTAGCTTTAAGGTGTTCATGCAGAGCCTCAATTTGTGGCTCATGTTCTATGAAAGTTAATGGATCTGCGAAGTTAGTATGTAAAACAAGAATAAAAGAGGTGTCGCTTGAAGGGGAGCCAGTTATAGTTGAACCCATGAGCAATTTCCCTGTGATTAAAGATCTTGTTACTGAAATGGATCTGTTTTGGTCAAAAGTAAAAAGCGTTGATCCTTATGTAAAGACTAATTTTGAACCAGAAGCTGAACATATTGTTTCAAATGAAAGCATGACTCACTTATTAGGTGTGATGAATTGTATTATGTGTGGTGCTTGTGTATCAGAATGCACAGCTTTAGAGGTAGATCCAACTTTTACGGGCCCCGCAGCTTTAGCTAAGGCATACAGGTTTGTGGCTGATCCAAGAGATGAAGATAAGAAAAATAGATTAGGTAAATTAAATGAAAATACAGGTGTGTGGGATTGCTCAAGATGCCTTGCTTGTGTTGAGGTTTGCCCTAAAGATGTAGCTCCTATGGAAAGAATAGTCAAAATGAGAGATCTTGCAATTGAAGAAGGGTATACAAATACAAGTGGATATCGACATACTGAAAGTTTTAGTGACTCCATAAAGAAACACGGAAGGTTAGATGAGACAAGGTTAGCATTAGAAAGCACTGGATTATTAAACATTTCAGGCTTAATAGATCTAGCTGTCATTGGTATAAAATCACTATTTAAAGGAAAAATTCCACCTCCTCTCCCCCATAAACCAAAAGAAGCAGATAAGGTGACTAGTATAGCAAGAAGGTTAGACAGTCAGGAGACTGAAGAATGAAATTTGCGTTTTATCCAGGGTGCGTAGCCCGAGGTGCTGCCCCAGAATTATATAAATCAACAATGCTTGTAGTAGACAAGCTTGGAATAGAACTTGAAGAGATAGAAAAAGCAGCTTGTACTGGAGCAGGGGTTTTACAAGAAAAAAATCAAAAATTAGGCGATGTATTAAATATAAGAACATTAGCTTTGGCAGAGCAGATGGGTCTTTCGGTTATGACCATTTGTTCAACTTGCCAAGGAGTTATTTCTCAAGCAAATCATAGGGTGGTAAATAACCCAGAATATTTAGAAGAAATTAATAAAGAATTAGAAAAAGAAGGACTTCATTATTCTGGAAAGACCGAAGTTAAGCATTTACTGTGGATTTTGTTAGAAGATATAGGAATACAAAAACTTCAAGATATGTTCAGTATTGATCTATCAAGTTTTAATTTTGCTCCTTTTTATGGGTGTTATTTAATTAGACCATCTGATGCATTGGGAATTACAGAAAACCCTAAGAGGAAGCACTCTTTGGATATAGTTATCGAATCTACTGGAGCGTTAGCAACTGATTATGCTGGAAAAACAAGATGTTGTGGCTTTCCTATACTGCTTATTAATCAGAAAAATTCATTAAAAATGGTTGCAAAACATACAGGTGATGCAAAAGATAATGGTGCTGATGCTATGGTGACCCCATGCCCTTTATGTCACTTAAATCTTGATGGGTATCAAGCAAAAGCCAGAAGGCAAAATAAAAGAGGCAAAGCTGATTTGCCTATATTGCATTTACCTCAATTAATTGGAATGGCTATGGGCCTAGACCCTAAAGAACTAGGAATAAACAAGCATCTTGTTTCAACTGCAAACTTTATAAAGTCGATTAAAACTAAGGTTTCTTAATAATACTGTCATTATTGTTTTCTTTATTAAGGCAAAAATTGTGTCAAAATTTTAGGTTTTTATGATTTCTGATATTTTGTAGTAATGAGATTTTGTTACGCATTTAGAAGATTTTCCGATTATCCATATTTAGGAATTGCTACTGACCTTGATCCTAAAAGACTTACGGATAAGTTTTTAAAAAGGGTAGAAAAAATGGGATTTGATGGAATTGAACTTGGAATGGAATGTTTAGACAGGATAGAGGGTGGAGAAAATGGACTTAAGGAGTTTGAGAAAAGACTTTCCGATCTTGGAACACCTATATTAGCTATTAGGTCTGGTGGTAGGTGGGGCGGATCAATGATTGACCCAAGAACAGGAAAAGAAAATATCATAAGAGCAAGAAGAGCATTAAAATTTGGAAAAATTTTAAAATCTGAAGTAATTAATGGAGCAACATGTGAACCTGAAAAATCCCCATATATTGATTCTGGATCAAGCTTAGTTTCTGGTTTGGAATTTGCTCACCATGGCTTTCCTTATTCTCAGAATTCAAGTAGAGAAACCTCTCTACCTGAGTACGATATGCTCGCTGAAAAATATCAAGAGTTATGTGACGAGGCAAAAGATTACGGATTAAATATATCCTGCGAAATGCACCAGAATTCTCCTATAGATAACAGTTGGTCTGCTAAGTTACTACACAGTAAAGTGGAAAGAGACAATTTTGGTATTAACCCGGATTTGGGAAATATTATATGGAATTACGACATCCTAGAGGAGCGAACAGAAAACGCGATTAAAGAGTTGGCGTCAATTTCAAACTATTGGCACTGTAAAAATATGACTAGAGTAAATCATCCTGAAAATAGAAGATCAGTCTTCGTTAGAGAGAATATACTTGGAGGAGAGATTGATTACAGGTTTGCTATTGAAGCTATGCACGATGGAAATTATAGTGGATTAATGGCGCTGGAAGGTGTGCCTAGCGGTGACCAATTCTATTCTGACAAGCAGAGTTTAGATTACTGTAAAGAAATCTGGAGTGATCTAGAAAAAGAATAATAGTTAACTGAATAGTTATCGTCAAAATTTTAAGTTTGGGTATTTTTCAATATTCTGTAATTATTCTATCTGTTAATAAAATGTGAATTAAATTTTTAAATTATCATTCCGCCATCAATGATATGAGCAACACCTGTAGTGTATTTTGAATCATCAGAAGCTAAATATAAAGCTAAATTAGCTATTTCTTCTGGCTGACCCAATCTACCCATAGGTTGCCTTGCAATAAAATCTTTTTTGGCCTGAATTGGATCATCCTCAGCATTTATTCTATCTTGTAGAGAAGGGGATTCAACAGTAGCAGGAGCAATAGCATTGCATCTTATACCACTTCCTACAAAGTCTTTTGCAATTGATTTAGTCATTCCTATAATTGCAGCTTTTGAAGACGAATATGAAAATCTATTAACTACACCTGCCAAACTTGATGCAACAGAAGACATATTAACTATTGAGCCGTAATTCTGATCAATCATATAAGGGAGATATTTTTTTGTAATTCTGTACATTGACTTTACATTTATATCAAACGCTTGATCCCACTGATCTTCATCACATTCCATAATTGTTCCTCCATGAACAAAACCGACTCCATTAAATAATATATCCACTCCTCCAGTTGTTTTATAAAGATTATTGATATCCTCGACTTTAGTTACATCTGCTCTAATAGTACTCATATCTTTTAATGTACTTAAAGTTTCTTCGTTGAGATCGCAAGCAAATACCTCTGCTCCATTTTCAGCAAATAATTCAGCAGTAGCTCTCCCAATTCCTTGGCCAGCTGCAGTTACTAATGCTTTTTTACCTTTCAGTTTCATATTATTGACCTTTCATTATTTGAATTAGTTCTTCAACTGCTTCAGATGAACTAGTTAGCCCAGCCTTTTCTTCATCGCTTAGGTTTAGATTTACTATTTCTTCAATTCCTGAACTTCCTAATTTAACCGGAACTCCTGCATATACTCCACTTATTCCATATTCCCCGCTTAACATTGCTGCGCAAGGGAAAACTTCTTTAGTGTCGAATACTATTGCATCAACCATTTGAGCCACAGCAGCTGAAGGTGCATAATAGGCACTTCCAGTTTTTAAATGAGCAACTATTTCAGCCCCTCCATCTCTTGTTCGCTGAACAATTTCTTCTAACCTGTCCTTTTCAATTAATTCTTCTACAGGAACGCCTCCTATAGTAGTTGCTTTAAGTAAAGGAACCATAGAGTCTCCATGACCACCTAAAACATACGCATCTATGCTATTTACAGACACATTTAGCTCTTCAGATAAGAAGGTTCTAAATCTGCCAGTATCAAGTATCCCTGCCATCCCAATTACTCTTTCTTTTGATAGTCCGCTTTTTTCATAACAGTGCTGAACCATGGCATCTAAAGGATTAGAAACCACTATAATTATAGGGTTCTTAGAGGTTGCAACCACACTTTCTGTGACTGACCCAACTATATTCATATTAGTAATCAGTAAATCGTCCCTGCTCATTCCAGGTTTTCTAGCAATTCCTGCAGTAATAACGACTATGTCTGAACCTTTAGATTCTTCATAAGAATTAGTTCCAATAATTTTTGCATCAGATTTCACAATCGGGCCACTCTCAAGAATATCTAGAGCTTTGCCTTGTGGTACCCCCTCAACTACATCTATAAGTACTACATCACTATGACCTTTTTCAAAAATTCTTTGTGCTGTTGTTGCTCCCACATTTCCTGCACCAACGACAGTAATTTTAGATTTCACTTATTGTTTCCTTTCTTAGCTTCCCCATGGGGTTATTTCTTCTTTTAGTTTTTTATATCCTTCTAAGAATCCAGGCCTATCTCCAGAGTAAATTTCATCAAATTTATTTAGAGCATTATCTAGCCATTTATGAAGCTCTATATTATCAGGATTAGCATCTATATATGCATCCCTAATCAGAACAAAGTGTATCCTAGGATCATATGGCTGTTTAGTTCCTCCAACCCATTCATCGCCATCTAATAATCTAAGCAACATAGCATCGGCTGAACCTAAAGTTTGTTCATGTATTGGTGGTCCATCTATTCTATACATTACTGATGTCATGTCTCTTCCATTTCCAGTTGTATATCCCATATCACTCCAAAGCTTATCAATGTCAATTTCTTTGCCAAGCTTATTTGCAACCATTCCTGAAAATGTTCTTAATGGGTCAGATATATCTGCTAATAGATCAGTAAGCCTGTCACCATCAAGGTCAGTGGAAAGCACAATAGTATTTTGCTTATTAATTAAATCCCATATTAAAAGTCCATAATTAGTATCTGCAATATGTTGTTCAATTTTTCCAGACCAGTTTTCCATTCCTTTTTTAAAATCAGGAGGAAGAAGATTTATTATCTTTTCTATGCTTTCTTTATGTTCTTCATATGGATCTACTGCATATTTTCTTCCAACTTCAAACTTGGTTCCTTTTATTAACCATGAATGAAGGCCAGCATTTATCCCGTCTTCCATTGCTTGTGTAGGTTTTGTTGCAATCCTACCTATTGAACCACTATCATTTACCAATTTCAGAAATAATCTGTTTGCATATGCCATTTGGACACCCGGAGAGTTCATTTCTGAATGTACTATTCCAGAATCATCAACTTTAAATTTGCTTTTATTTTGTGAATAAGGAAGGCATGGCATGCTCCTGACCACAGTAATTGGTCCATAAGGCCTAACATTACAATAAACTCCAGCTTGAGTCCTTAAATGTGCGTTTCCAGATTTACCCATTACCACAACTTTTTTGCCATCATTATCATTTACATAAGCATCGCCCGCAGTTGACCATTTAATTGAAGTTGCAGGAATGTTACCAAACCAAGCTAGTGCTTCTAATTTTGTATCATGTCTGAATTGCGACCACATTGGGACAGCATAGAAAGGTAATCCAAGTATATCTATTGCAGCAATTGTACCAAGTAAGGCATAAGCATCTGTTAGTGAATGGGCAACAGGATTTACATTTCCATCATGATTTCCACCTTGCCATACTACTGCATCAGAGTAATCGCTTGGTTTTATATCCGAATCTTTGTATAAACTAGATAGTTCATTGAACAAGTTCCCACCACCAGCTTCTATTTTTGCTATTTTTAGCAAATCAATCATTTATTTTTCCTTTCAAATTTACAGAGGAATATTTCCGTGTTTTTTTGGAATATTTTGATCAGTTTTATTCTGAAGCATATTCAAACTATTAATAATTATTTCTCTACTTTGAGAAGGCTCAATAACATCATCCAGATATCCTTTTTCTGCAGCTACATATGGAGTAGCTAATTTATCTCTATAGTCATCAATTAGCTCTTGTTTCTTTTTTTCAGGGTCATCAGCACTTGAGATATCTTTCCTACCAATTATATTCACTGCTCCTTCTGGCCCCATAACAGCAATTTCTGCAGATGGCCAAGCAACATTTACGTCACATCTTAATTCTTTAGATCCCATTACTATATAGGCGCCGCCATATGCTTTCCTCATTATTATTGTTATCTTTGGAACTGTAGCTTCAACATATGCATATAAAAGCTTAGCTCCATGCCTTATTATTCCGCCGTATTCTTGAGAAGTTCCAGGCATAAATCCAGGAACATCAACCAAACTTACTATGGGAATATTAAATGAATCACAAAATCTTACGAATCTAGCAGCTTTAGAAGAAGCATTAATATCTAATACACCTGCCATATGATCTGGTTGATTTGCTACTATCCCAACTGTTTCTCCATTAAATTTAGAAAAACCTACAACTATATTTTGAGCATAAGATTCCTGAACTTCAACAAAAGATCCTAAATCAATTATAGTTTCAATGACCTCTTTAACATTGTAGCTTTGATTTGGTGTGTCAGGTATAAAGTTATCAAGCATTGTTTGGTCAGAATTGCCAGAATTATCATTTTTGGCTTTAACATCGACATTATTAGAAGGCAGTATATTAAGTAGATTTCTGACTTCTTCAAAACAATCAGATTCAGATTGACTAACAAAGTGTGCAACTCCACTTTTAGTGGAATGAGCATTTGCGCCTCCCAAATCATCATGACTAACATCTTCTCCTGTTACTGCTTTAACTACCTCAGGTCCAGTAATATACATTTGCCCAACTCCATCAACCATGAATATAAAATCTGTTAGTGCTGGTGAGTAAACAGCCCCTCCTGCAGATGGGCCTGCTACAACTGTTATTTGAGGTATAACCCCTGATGCCATTGTGTTTCTTTTGAATAGCTCGCCATAACCAGACAATGAGTCCACCCCTTCTTGAATTCTAGCTCCACCAGAATCATTGATTCCTACCATAGGGCAGCCGGTCTTAATTGCTAGATCAAAAGTTTTGCATATTTTATTTGATGCTACTTTTGATAGCGACCCACCGAGAACTGTGAAATCTTGTGAAAAAGCAAATACTTGTTGGCCATGAACATTTCCATAACCACAAATAACTGAATCCCCATCAATTCTAGTCTTATCAAGCCCGAAATCTGAAGAATTGTGCTTAACAAAAGGATCTATCTCAGTAAACTTTCCGTTGTCAAATAATAGCGAAAGTCTTTCTCTAGCTAATTTCTTACCTTTTTTCTGTTGAGCTTCTTGCCTTGCAGTTCCACCACCTAATTTAGCTTCACTTTTTCTATTTTGAAGATTTGAAATCTTTGAACTAGATGAGTTAGATTTTTTAGAATTTGTATTGTTGTCAGAATTTTTTTTCATTTTTCAAATGTAAATGCTATCTCAGACACTGATTTCTATCAAATAAAATATGTTGTAAATTATAAGATAAAAGATATAAATAAATGTATGAAAATTGGAAACTCTAAATTTGATCTAGAAAACAGAACTGCTGTGATTGGAATAGTTAACTTAACTGATGATTCCTTTTCAGGTGATGGAATAGGACCGGATATCAATAAAGCACTAAATTTAATTAAATCATTTACAGATAGTGGTGTTGATATTATTGATATAGGTGCGGAATCTACTAGACCTAAGTCTTTATACAAAAATGTTGTTGAAATTTCTGAAGATCAAGAAATAAATAGGGTGGTATCAGTTATAGAAAAGTTAAGAAAAATATCTGATGTGCCTATAAGCATAGATACAAGGAAGTCAAGAGTTGCCTTAGAAGCAGTTAAGGCAGGGGGAAGTATTATTAACGATATATCCATGCTTGAATATGATCCAAAAATGATTGAAGTGGTTAGAAGCGCTGATATTCCATATATTCTTACCCATAATAAGCCATTAAAAAATAACGACTCAGTTGCAGGACAAGTAAAAAAAGATTTAGTAGAAAAAATAGACTTTCTAAATTCCAATGGAATTAATAATAATAAAATAATTATTGATCCAGGATTTGGGTTCAATAAAAATATTAACCAAAATATTGAATTGCATCAGGACTTAGAGCAGATTTCTAGTATTGGATTGCCTGTTTTGGTAGGGACTTCAAGAAAGTCATTTTTAGGAAAAATAGCAGATGATGCATCTGTATCAGATAGAGAGGAAGTCTCAATAGCTTCAGTCATAGTTGCCAAAGAAAAAGGAGCTAAATTATTTCGGGTGCATGATGCAGTGGTAGTTAAGAATTTATTAAATTTTATTGAAAAGTTAAGTTAATGAATGAAATTATAATTAGCATCGGTTCAAATCTTGGTGATAGAAAGAACTACTTAGAGAATTCAATAAAAATTCTTTCTAAAAGGATGTCATTAATAAAAAAATCTTCAGTATACGAAACAATACCTCAAGGGGTATCTAATCATGGCAATTATTTAAATCAAGTAGCGTTATTTAAATCAAATATTAGCCCCACATCTCTACTTAATCTAACTAAAAGAATTGAAAAGAAATTAGGAAGAAAGAAAAAGGATGATTTGAGCCCCAGAGTTATAGATATAGATATAATTGTAATAGGCTCAAAAAGAATTAACAGGAGAAACTTTGTGGTTCCACATAAAAATTATAAATCAAGATCTTTCGTGCTTATTCCTATTAAAGAAATTATATCTGATTTTAATCAAATTAAGTTATATTTAGATGGAGAATTAAGAAGAGTTAAAAGAGCAAGAGAATATAGAGAGCCAATTAAACTATATTCTCCAAAAGGTCTGCCAGAAAGAAAATTAGAACTCCATATATAGCAAAAGAATTATACCCCAATATCCATTCTAAATAATTTTTAGAATATTTAGGATATCCAGAATTTCTAAATTGCCAAATTCTAAAAATAATCCCTAGGCTTAATATAATTTTTAATCCTAATATTATGGCATATCCTGTATCAGTTTGAACTAGAGAAAGCTTTTGAATTGTCATAATTATTCCGGTTAAGAAAATAAGAATCATAGATCCACTTACAAGTTCTCTGAGAGAAAATGAAATGGTTTGGAAAATTGACTGATAATTTTCTATCAATTTAAATTTTTGGCTCATTGATATGGTGATCATTAAAAAACAACCTCCTATCCAAATAGAAGCTGCAATGGAATGAATAAAATTAATTACAAATACGAATATTGACATTATTTACTTATTTTTGATGATTCTTTTTTAAGGGTATTCTCATCAATAAAGCCAGTCCACTTTGTACTTATTTTGTGATTTTCATCTAAGAATATGGTTGTAGGAAAACCTAATACGTTGAATTCTTCTGTAAGTAAATTATCTTTATCATATAAATTTGTGTATTCAACATCAAATTTTTTTAACATATTTATTGCATCCTCTTTTGGGTCAATAAGTGAGTTGTGAATTATTCCTATCATTATAATTTTTTGTTTATTTTTTTTATCAAATTCGACTAAAGTAGGAATTTCTTTTGTGCATGGAGGGCAAGAAGGGTACCAAAAATTAATTATCATTGGGGTCCCGGCGAATTCTTTTGAATTGAATTGAATTCCGTTTATGTCAGAACCTTTGAAATTTATATGATTATCAGTATTACCGCTACTGCATGATAATAAAAAAACTGTAATTAATAAGAATGATGATTTAAATAACATTTTAGAAAGTTGTGAATAATTTTTCTATTTCTTTTTCAATATCTTCTATTTTAATTCTAATTTGCTCCATTGTATCTCTATGCCTTAGTGTCACGCATTGATCTTTTTCTACAGTATCAAAGTCTATTGTTAAGCAAATAGGAGTACCTATTTCATCTTGCCTTCTATACCTCTTGCCGATACTTTGGGTATTATCAAATTGACATCTATATATTTTTTGCAATTTTTTATATATCTCATCACTAATTTCAGCTAATTTTTCATTTTTACTAAGAGGGAGCACTGCCACTTGTATAGGAGAAATAATTGGTTTGAATCTTAGCAATGATCTCTTTTCGCCTTCCAAATCTTCTTCATCATAAGCATCACAAATAACTGCTAACACTGTTCTGTCTGCCCCCATAGCTGGCTCTATAGCATAAGGAACATACCTTTTTTTTGATACCTCATCAAAAAAAGAAAGGTCTTTCCCACTTTTTTCTGAGTGACTTTTTAGATCATGATCACTTCTATTGTTTATTGTTTCAAGCTCACCCCACCCCCAAGGAAAATTATATTCTATATCTAAGGCTGCTTGTGCATAGTGAGCCCTTTCATCTGCTGTATGCTCTCTTTTTCTTAAATTAGATTTTTTAATTCCTAATAACTCAAACCAATTATGACTAAAATCTATCCAATATTTAAACCACTTATCAGCAGAATCTGGCTGACAGAAAAACTCCATTTCCATTTGCTCAAACTCTCTTGTCCTAAAAATAAAATTTCCAGGGGTAATTTCATTTCTGAAAGATTTGCCAATTTGGCCTATTCCAAAAGGAATTTTTTTCCTTGTTGATGTCATAACATTTTCAAAATTTACGAATATGCCTTGTGCAGTTTCAGGCCTTAGGTAAACTTGCGAACCTTCATTCTGAACTGGCCCCATATGAGTCTGAAACATCAGGTTAAATTGCTTTGACTCAGTTAATTTGCCCCCACAACCTTTTTCTGGACATATCTTAGTATCTTCGATTTGATCTTCTCTAAATCTGTTATTACAAGTTTTGCACTCTACCAATGGGTCAGTAAACCCAGAAACATGACCACTAGCTTCCCATACATTTGGATGCATCAGGATAGCAGAATCTATACCTTCAATATCTTCTCTCTGATGGATCATGTGCTTCCACCATACATCTTTTATGGTTCTTTTTAATTCAATTCCTAAGGGGCCAAAATCCCAGACACTCCTAAGTCCTCCATAAATTTCGCTTCCTTGAAAAACAAAACCCCTTCTTTTTGCTAATGAAACTATTGCATCTAAAGTGACCAAATTCACACCTCAATCATTTTTATATAATATTAGAATATGTGGTTACAATTCTACACATTTAAAGGAAAAAATCATTGGATTCTAAATTATTAAGAGAAAAAATTAGAAATAATAATTTTAATCAGCCTACTTGTGGGTTTGCTAAAGATTATATTCAAACGAATTTAGTAATAGTTACAAATGATTATGCTGATGATTTTGAAAAATTTTGTAACTTGAATCCTAAGCCATGCCCGATCATAGAAAAATTAGGTTCAGGTTCCTATACTCCTTATAAATCAGCTCCATCTGCTGACATAAGAACAGATATTGTGTCATATAAAAAATTTGAAGATGGCAATTTGGTTGATACTTTGGGTAATTTGGTTGATGAATGGAAAGATGATTTTGTAACATTCCTTCTTGGATGCAGCTTTTCTTTTGAATTCGCTTTATCAAAAGAAGGTATATTTATGCCTCATTTTGAAAAAAATGGAAATGTCGCAATGTATTCTACCAATATAGAAACAAAAAGCACATCATACTTTTCAGGTCCTTTAGTAGTTTCTATGAGATGGATACCTGAAGACAAGATAGAAAAAGTTATCTCCATTACTTCTAAGTATGAGAAGAATCATGGCGCTCCTATTCATGTTGGGGATCCAACTGAAATTGGTATAAATGATCTAGACAATCCTGATTTTGGCGAATATTGGAAAAAGCAAGGTGATGGTGATGTTCCAGTTTTTTGGGCATGTGGTGTCACTCCTCAAGTTGCAATAAAAAAGGCTAAAATTCCAGTTGTATACACTCATTCTCCTGGATATATGTTTGTTACTGATTTAAAAGATGAGGAGAAATAATGGGTATTTCAGAAGATATAATATTGCAAAAAGATATAAGAAATATTTCTAAGTTAAAGAGCTATTTAGGTAAAAATTTTTTAACTGATGCTGCAAATGAAGTTATTACAAGAAAAGGTACAGTTCTTATAGTAACCGGATTTTATATATCTTATGCGAATGCTTCCGAAACTGATGGTCCAGCTGGCTCTATTGCATTGGGTAGAGCCCTAAAAAATATTGGATTTAACGTTATATATGTAACAGATAAATGGTCTTATAGTATTTTAGAAGGCATTACTGAAAGTAAAGACAGAATTGTTGAATTTCCAATTGATAATCATGAGAATTCTAAAAAATTTGCTAGCAAGCTAATTGAGGAATTAAATCCTTCTTTATGCATAAGTATCGAGAGAGCATCTTTAATGGGAGACGGTACTTACAGGAATTGGAAGGGAGAAGATGTTTCTGAATATAATGCAAAAATAGATTATTTATTCAGTGATTCTAAATTTAGTATTGGTATTGGTGATGGAGGCAATGAGATTGGCATGGGGAATTTAAATAGTGAAATCAAGAAAGTAGAAGGATTGCCAGACAATCCTGCAACAACCAAGGTAAATAATTTAATTATTTCTAGCTGTTCTAATTGGGGGGCCTATGGACTGATTGCTGAGATATCGTCCATTTTAAATAAGAATTTATTAATATCTGTTGATGATGCTAAGGAATTAATAATTAAATCTGTTGATTTAGGTGCTGTAGAGGGCATGTCAGGCGATAGTGTTTATGCAGTAGATGGAAGGAATCTAGAAGAAGATTCGGTATGCCTAAGCCAACTTCATGATTATTTAAGAAAAATTTAACTATTCAGTTCGTTTTAATGTTTCAGGTATAAAGAAGCTAAATAATAATACTCCTACTAAACCTATAGCTGAAACTGAAATTGAAGAAGTTGCAACAGTGAAGGATTGGGCAATTGCTCCACTTACTGGTCCACCTGCTGAATTACCAGACCAGCCAAATAGTCTCCATATACCCAAGAATGATCCAGGGTTAACTTTTGGTGATAAATCTGAACCAAGTGTAAGCATTGCTCCTGAGCCAAGACCATTTGCAAAACCTAATAACATTCCTACTGCCACCAATCCTAAAAATGTATTGCTGTAGATTAATGCAATAAATCCTATAGAAAGCAAAATTATACTAGGCACCGAAGTCCATTTCCTTCCGTAGCGATCCATAATTATTCCTACAGGGTAAAAAAGAGTCATATCTACCGCAGAAGAAATACTTTGTATTAATCCTAGTTGCTCAACTTCTAGTCCTATACTAAAAGCCCATATAGGTATAAGCACATGCCTACATTGCCTAAGAAATTGCATTATAAACTGACCCGCTCCACCAAAGATAAATGACTTTTTATGTTCAACTAATAGTGACCTTATCGATTGGGGGGCACTTCCTTCTTCTAAATTGTCACTTTGATTTATTGGTTCATGACTAAAATAAATCAAAATAGCAGTAAAAATTGCAATACCTGAAATAATATAAAAAGGAATATCTACACCTAGAGAACTTGCTGTATAACCGCCAGCTACAGGACCAACAAACCAACCTATTCTATTGATGCCTCCAAACCTAGAAAATGCTTTCCCTCTGAATTCTACAGGGACAATTTGAGTTAGAAAAGAATGCCTGCTGAGACTAAAAAACCCATAAAAAATTCCCAATGAAAATAGTGAAAAATATAAAGTTAAATTGTTTTCTGATAGCCCAGATAAAAATCCAAAAAATGATAATCCAATCATACCGCTTACCATTATTTTTTTGTTTCCATATTTATTTATTAATAAGCCAGTTGGAATTGAAAAAATAGCCTCCCCTAAGCCTTGGGCGCCTACTGCCAATCCAATAATAAAAGATGCTCCGCCAATTAAGTCCACTTTTGCTGGTATTGTTGGTGCAAGCATACCTGCACACGCAGCAGTTAAGAAAGCAGGAATATAAACTGTAACAATAAGACTTCTCAGTTTAAATTTCATTCTTTAATTTCTTTCTATGATGGAGATATTTAAGATGGCTCAGTCATATTTTCAGCATTTAAGATTGCGATTAATTCTTCTTCAGTGAGCGAAGTTTCTTTTTTTGCAACTTCCAAAATTGTTTCACCTGAATCGGAAGCAATATGCGCAATTTTGGCGGCATTGTCATAACCTATTTTAGGTGCAAGAGCTGTGCAAATAGCTAATCCATTTTGAACTGTTTCAGGACCCTTTTTAGTAGATTTCAAACCATCAATACACTGGATAGCAAAATTATTTGATGAAGTAGAAAGAAGACCTATAGATTGAAGGATATTATAAGCAGCTACAGGCATCATGACATTAAGTTCAAAATTTCCTGATTGGCCAGCGATGTTGATAGTTTGATCATTTCCAATAACCTGAGCACAAACCATTGTAAGTGATTCTGCTATTACAGGATTTACTTTTCCAGGCATTATAGAACTTCCAGGCTGAACTTCTGGAAGAGATATTTCTCCAATTCCTGCCCTAGGACCTGAGCCCAGCCATCTTATATCATTTCCTATTTTCATTAGACTCACAGCTATTGATTTTAAATTTCCAGATCCCGCAACTATTGAATCAATAGTGCTTTGGCTGTGAAAATGATTATTTGATTCACTAAATTTTATCTTGAATTTCTCAGATAACTTGTTTATAACCTTTTCAGAAAATCCTTTTTTCATTCCTATTCCTGTGCCTACCGCTGTACCGCCTAACGCCAGTACAGACAATTCGCTCAACGCAGATTCTGCTCTTCTTATAGATTCTTCGATTTGACCTGCATAACCTAAGAATTCTTGCCCTAGCCTTATAGGGGTTGCATCTTGTAGGTGTGTTCTCCCAGTTTTAATCACGCTCCAGAATTCTTCAGATTTCTTATTCAAAGAGTTTTTTAGAATCTTTAATGAAGGGATTAAAGAATTTGATATTCCTAAGCAAGCTGCAATATGTATAGCTGTAGGTATTACATCATTAGAGGATTGACCTTTGTTTACGTGATCATTAGGATGCACAGGGTCTCTGCTTCCTATCTTTCCACCTAAATTCTTTATGGCTACATTCGAAATTACCTCATTTGCATTCATGTTGGTAGAAGTGCCAGATCCAGTCTGGAAAATATCTACAACAAATTCTTCATCATAATCACCATCCGATACTTGTTGAGCAGCTTCAATAATGGCATCAGCAATTTTTTTATCTATTTCTCCTAATTCTAAATTTGTTAGGGCAGCACATAATTTAATTTCTGCTATTGCTTTTATGAATGTTCTTCCAAATTTTAAGTCACTTATAGGAAAATTTAATAAAGCTCTTTGCGTTGTTGCTCCATATAATGCATTTTCAGGAACATTTAATTGGCCCATTGAGTCTTTTTCTTCTCTGTAATTCATATTGTCCCTTATTTTATTAACTTATCTAGCTTTGATTTGATCTCGTTAATATCTTTTTGCAATTTATCTATTTTGCTCCCTTCATCTTTTTTAACAAAAAATGCAGCAAGATTTGCAGCAATAGCTCCGAAGAATCCTACTCCTGTAATCATTAATATTACCGCCACGATCCTTCCGAAGAAAGTTACTGGCTCTTGATTTCCATATCCTACAGTAGTAATTGTAACAACAGCCCACCATAATGCATCAGGAAAAGATCCTAGGTCTGGATTCCTAGCACGCTCAAGACTTGTAACTATTGTTGCAGCTGTAATTACTAGTCCTCCAGAGACTACTATTAGAAAGTCAGGCCTACTAATTTTTGTCATTCCCCAGATAGCTTTAGTTCCAAATATTACTATTCTGAGTGGCTGCAGATAAGGCAAGACAACAATAACTTCTAGCCAATTTGATTTAAGGAAAGATAATCTTCGAGGTGAAATAATAAATTTTATAACCAAATTAACTACGAATAATAACCAAATTATATTATCAAGCCTATTAAAGGTTTCTGTTTCTCCTTCGCTTAAATCCCAAATATATGGACCCAGGAGCAATGGGATCATAGCAAAAGCTAATATAATTAAGGGGCTTTCAGTAAATCTTGAAATTTTTTCTATTAATTTGTCACGCTCCGTTGTTTTAAAAGTAGATTTAATAAAAATAAACTTAAAAATTTCTATTGGATTTAGCCATTTCTTTTTAATTCCCATAAATAATAGTTTATGCAAAGTATTTAATTTAGTTCAATTTATTAAAAAATTATTAAATGTGCTTGAAATATCTTCGGTTTGATATACGATTACATCTTATTAATTTTTTTCAGGCAAAAAAATTGTAGTTTAAGGGAAATTTTTCATGAAACTTGCTAACAGTTTAAATAGATTAGGTACAGAGACAGCTTTTGAGGTTCTTGCTAAGGCAAAAAAATTGGAGGCTCAAGGCAAAAAAATTATTCATTTAGAAATTGGCGAACCTGACTTTGAAACACCTGACCATATAAAAGAAGCTGCCAAAAAAGCTTTAGATGATAATTTTACTCATTATGTCCCCTCACCTGGATTAATGGATGTCCGTGAAGTTATCGCTGAACATCAGACAGATGTTCATGGCAAAAATATTTCTCCTGAAAATGTAGTATTTACTCCCGGAGCTAAGCCTATAATGTTTTTTACTATAATGGCTTTAATTGAACCTGGAGATGAAGTAATTTATCCGAATCCTGGTTTTCCAATATATGAATCTATGATTAATTATGTTGGTGGAAAACCTGTGCCTATGGAATTAAAAGAAGAAAAAAATTTTAATGCTGATGTTGATCTAATAGAAAACTCGATAACTGACAAGACAAAATTAATGATAATAAATTCTCCAAATAATCCTTGCGGAAGTGTTATGGACTCAGAAGATATTAAGAGAGTGGCAGATTTAGCTTATAAAAATAATGTAGCTATTTTGACGGATGAAGTTTACAAAGATTTATATTTTGAAGGTAGTCATAATTCTGTTTATGATTTTGATGATATGGAAAAACAGACAATAATCTTGGATGGATTTTCTAAAAGCTATGCTATGACTGGATGGAGATTAGGCTATGGAATTTTTCCAAACGAATTAGTTGAACCAATTTCAAGACTTGTAACTAACAGTGTTTCTTGTACTTCTGCATTTAGTCAAAAAGCTGCAGCTGCAGCAATTTTAGGTCCGCAAGACAGTGTTAAATTGATGCTAAAAGAATTTAAAGAAAGAGCAAAAATAGTAGTTGATGGATTTAATGATATAAAAGGAATCAGTTGCATAAAGCCTAAAGGAGCTTTTTATGCATTTCCTAATATCAAGGAAACTGGCTTTAAAAGCCAAGAACTTTCAGATGCATTGCTTAATGAAGGTGTCGCAGTATTGCCAGGAACCTCTTTTGGAAAATTTGGCGAAGGATATCTAAGAATTTCTTTCGCAAATTCTAGAGAAAACCTGAAGGAAGCATTGTCGATTATTAAGAATTTTTTGGGATAATTTCTTAAACAGCATTCAAGGTATAACCTTTTCCTGTTTTATTTTTAATGAAATTTATTCCATTTTTATGTTTACTCAATTTTTGTCTTAATCTAAATAGTGCAATATCTACGGCAGAAGTAGAAACATTATTTTTACCCCACGCATCCTTTAGTAATTCTTCAGTAGTGACATACCCTCCTTTATTTAAGGCTAAAAATTCTAAAATATTAAATTCTTGGTTTGTAATATCAACATAATTACCGTCAATGAAAATTTCTGATTTATTTTTGTCTATTTTCATAGATCCTATTTCGACAAAGTTTTCTTCATTTTTATTTGACCTTCCAGATTCAGAGAGCATAGTTTCCATGAGATCATTCGAAGAATAATTTAAGTGGTACCAAATTAATTTCATGGAAGTATTTAATAAGTTTTTGATATTTGTAGAAAATAACCTCTCATCTTCATTGTCTTCAAAAAATAAGCAAACAACTCCTAAGAGATTATTATTTTTAAATGAAGGAAACATAATACATGAAATAAAATTATCAGGCGTCCATGGGCAATTCTCTTTCATTTCATTAAATTTTAAGAAAGCAGATCTATTATTTTTTAGAGTTTCATTAGAAGGTAATTTCTTAAAAGGTATGATTGTTTTATCTTCATCGCCTTCATTTAAAATCTGAAGATTCTCAGATCCTTTTTTAAGATATAAAATCTTTAATTCTTTTAAATTAATTAAAGATTTTAAGTTCGAGCTTAATGTATTGCTTATAAGATTAGGATTATTGTCTGAGTTTATTTGCTGATATATGTCTAAAATCCTTTCTTTTTCCGCCATAGATTTATTAATAGACTTTTCTTTCTCTTTCATCTTTTCTAAATTGCTTTTTTTGAAGAACAATAAATACTTTGATTTTGAAATAAAGAGTGCTAAAGAAAAAATTAAAATAATGCAGAAAAATGAAGAAAAAATTAAAATTGTTTTGAGATCAAAAAAGTCCATAATTAAAAAATATCAAAAAACTTACTAATATTTCATTATTTTTGTGCATTATTTTTGTGCATTATTTTGTAAGTTTTTCGGTCCTCATAAGAATGCACACCACTAATATCATTAACGAAATTAAAGAACTGAATCCAAATACATAATTAATTCCAAAATTTGAAGCTATGATTCCAGAAATTAATGGACCTGAAAACATTCCAATTGCATATATCGCTTGAAAAATACCCATTGCAGATGCCTGATAGTTTTCTTGGAACTCTCTAACAATAAGACCCATTAATGAAGAAAATACTATTCCACTCCCAAATCCTACAATTAATCTCATGATAATTAACAAGGAAAGACTTTCAAGAAATGGCGTCATCAAAGTAGATATTGCAATTGGGATAGATGCTGCAGAAGCAGTTCTCCAAAATCCAAATTTTCTAAGTAATATGGGTGACATAAATGTCCCAACCAATGTAGCAAGAGTTGAGAATGAAACAACATTACCCACAATAGAGTCTGAAAAACCCAATTCATTTAAATAGATTGGAAAAAAGGAAAATAAGGTTGAAAAGGTTACAAATTGAACAAATATTCCAATTATACAAAAAGCTATCAAAAGCCTATTCTTCATAAGATTAAAAAACACAGTAGTTGAGAACTTAGCTTCCAATTTAAATTTATTTTCTTTCGATAAGACGAATAGTAGGGTCGCTAATAAGCCAGATAAAATACTTATCAGAAAGCACGTATTTGCTCCAAATAAATCAGAAACAAATCCACTTAAAAATGTCCCCAAAAATACTGATGCCGTATTTGAACCCAATATGTGTGTAGATGATTTAGATCTTTCTTTAGGTGAAAAAAAACTTGAGTAATAAACACTTATGGCTACCCAGCCTGCAGCAGATACTCCAGTAATTGTTCTACCAATAAAAACTTCATTCGGCTGGTCAGCAAAAAAAAGGAAAGAAGAACCTAAGGTCGAAACTAAAGCTGCAAAAACAGAAAAAAGCTTCCTAGATTTTAATCTATCAGATAAATAACCAATTGGTATCCTGAATAGTATTTGTCCAATTGAATATGATGCGACTATCAATCCAACGAATCCAAGATTTGCACCTAAGTCTTTAGAAAAAATTGGAAGAATTGGGACATATATATATAAACTAAACCACCAAAAAGCACTTCCTATAATTACCAGTTTTTCTGAAGAAAAAAATGATTTATTAATATTTTGACTCTCGGAATTCATATAAAATCAGAATTAATTTAAAATTAAAGTCTAAATGTTTTATTATTCTATGCAATATATAGAGTTTGAGAGGAAAAATGAGATTTTGTTATGCCTTCAGAAGATTTTCTGATTATCCTTACTTAGGAAATGCTTTCGATATGGACCCTAAAAGACTTACTGACAAGTTTTTGAAAAGAGTAGAAAAGATGGGTTTTGATGGAATTGAACTTGGCATGGAATGTTTAGATAGAGTTGAGGGTGGCGAAAATGGACTAAAAGAATTCGAAAAGAGACTTTCAGATTTTGGAACACCTGTATTAGCAATTAGATCTGGAGGATTGATGATTGATCCTAAAAGTGGAGAAGAAAATATATTGCGAGCAAGAAGATCGCTTAAATTTGGAAAAATTTTAAAATCTGAAGTTATAAATGGCGCAATCTCGCAACCAGATAAATCTCCTTACTTAGATACTGGGTCAAGCTTAGTTTCTAGTAAAGAAGTAACTCATCACGGACTGCCATTTTCTCAAAATTCAAGTAGAGAAACTACGCTTCCTGAATATGATATGCTCGCTGAAAAATATCAAGAGTTATGTGATGAAGCACAAGATTATGGATTAAACATCTCATGTGAAGTACACCAAAATTCTCCAATAGATAACAGTTGGTCTGCCAAATTGCTACACAGCAAAGTGGATAGAGATAATTTTGGTATTAATCCAGATTTGGGAAATATCATATGGAATTACGATATTCCAGAAGAGAGGACAGAAGATGCAATTAAAGAGTTGGCGCCAATTTCAAACTATTGGCATTGTAAAAATATGACTAGAGTGAATCATCCTGAAAACCAAAGATCTGTTTTTGTTAGAGGAAATATACTTCAAGGAGAGATTGATTACAGGTTTGCAATTGAAGCAATGCACGATGGAAATTATGGCGGATTAATGTCGCTGGAAGGTGTATTTGATGGAGATCAATTCTATTCTGATAAACAGAGCTTGGATTATTGTAAAGAAATTTGGAATGATCTGGAGAAGTAGTTAACTTTTATGAATTATATTCCTATTTCCGATTGGCCTAATATTCCTAAGGATATATATCTAAAGGAAGCGACATCTGTTGCAACTGACAGCAAAGATAATATATACATTTTCAACAGAGGAGAAATTCCTGTCTTAGTTTTCTCTGATGACGGCAAATTGATTGATAGTTGGGGTAAGGGTGAATTTGTAAGACCTCATGGTATTTTTATTGATCAAGACGACATCCTTTATTTAGTAGACGATGGTGGTCATTTTCTAAAAAAATGCACAAAGGATGGAAAAGTTCTAATGACCATAGGAAGCCTAGGAAATCCTACGGAATGGCAGAAAGGTGGATATTTTAATAGACCTACTGATGTAACTATTGATTCGGATGGTTTTTTATATATTAGTGATGGTTATGGAAATTCTAGAATTCATAAGTTTGATGAGGTAGGTAAACATATAACATCTTGGGGGCGTCCTGGAACTGACCCAGGAGAGTTTAATCTTCCACATAATATTTGCTTAGTAGATGACAAATATCTTTGGGTATGTGACAGAGAAAATTTTAGAGTTCAAATATTTGATAAAGAAGGTGTATGGGTAAATCAACTGCATTTTCATAGGCCTCAATCAATATTTAGAGGAAAAGGAAAACTAGAAGGATTTATCCTTTTGGCTGAAGCTGGTACTGGTATGCATACGCAAGAAGGTGTTCCTGATATTGGAAATATTGTAAGAATACTAGACTATAAGGGAAATACAATTAAAAAGATTGGAGATAGTTATTCAGGCGAAGCTCCCAACCAATTTATTTCTCCTCATGGGGTCGCATCAAACTCAAAAGGAGATATAATTGTTGCAGAAGTATCTTATACAGCTTATGGATCTAAGTTAGATCCTCCTAGAGAAGTAGTAAGTATTAGGAGATGGAATATTGAATAGTATTTTTGAATTTATAAATCATTATTCGGTTTTTATTTTTTTATTTTTATTAATAATTTGCCTTGTGTATCTTTACATAAGATATAAATCTAGCGCATTCTTAATATTAATTCCCCTCGTTTTATTAGCTGGGTATGCTGTTGCAAATCCATTAAGCAAAGAAAATAATGAAGTTGAGTTAGCGGCTGCTGGATATTTTTCATTTGAAAAACCAACAGTAGTCCAGTTTATGTCTCCAGCATGTATGGCTTGTGTAGCATCTAAACCAACGGTATATGCGATGAAGGAAATTTATGGAGATAAAGTTGATTTTTTAGAAATCGACGTTAGGGATGCTGAGCATATGGAGAAAATCATTAAATATAAAGTAAAGTCAACGCCTACATTCATAATGTTTGATTCAGATGGGGTTGAGACCTTTAGATTTTCTGGTATTGCTAAATCAAGAGTTATGCAGCCCAACATAGATGATATTATTTCTAATTAAATAATTTTACTTTATTTTGCTTAGAAACAGTTTTATAATTTATTTTTCTAGAAAGGATTCAAATTGGGCCAAATAAATGTAGCTATAATTGGGGTTGGTAATTGTGCTTCGTCATTAGTGCAGGGTGTTAGTAAATACAAAGAAGTGCAGGGTGATGAAAAAATCCCAGGGCTTATGCATAATGAGCTAGGAGGTTATAGCGTTGGAGATATTAATATAGTAGCTGCATTTGATGTTGATGACGACAAAGTTGGCAAAGATTTATCAGAAGCTATTTATACTAACAATAATAATGCCTTGAAATTTTATGATGTTCCAAAGACAGGCATTAAAGTTGACAGAGGAATGACTCATGATGGGTTAGGGAAATATTTATCCACAATGGTCAAGAAAGCTCCTGGATCAACATCTGATATTGCTGGCATTCTTAAGGATAGAAAAGTAGATGTTGTAATTAACTATCTACCTGTAGGATCAGAGCAGGCTACGAAGTGGTATGTTGAGCAGGTTTTGGCAGCCAAATGTGCCTTTGTAAACTGTATACCGGTTTTTATTGCAAAAGAAGAGTATTGGCAAAATAGATTTAAAGAGGCTGGGGTTCCTGTTGTTGGAGATGACATTAAGTCTCAAGTAGGTGCTACTATTGTTCATAGAGTATTGACAAGACTATTTCAGGATAGAGGGGTTAAGATTGATAATACTTACCAGTTAAATTTTGGAGGAAATACTGATTTTCTAAATATGCTAGAAAGAGAAAGATTGATTTCAAAAAAAATTAGTAAAACTAATGCTGTGAAATCTCAATTAGAACAAGAAATTCAGAGCGACAATATACATATTGGCCCGAGTGATCATGTGCCTTGGCTAGAGGATAGAAAATGGGCTTATATAAGAATCGAAGGAACATCTTTTGGAGATTTGCCATTAAATGTAGAGTTAAAGCTGGAAGTAGAAGATAGTCCTAATTCAGCAGGAGTAGCAGTTGATGCAATTAGATGCGCTAAAATTGCTAAAGATAGAGGAGTTTCTGGGTCAGTAGAAAGTGCTTCTGCATACTTTATGAAATCTCCTAATATTCAATATACTGATGAGGAAGCTAGGCAGATGGTTGAAGATTTTGCTAATAATAAAAACCAGTCAAAATCTTCTAAAACAAGATTAAATTCAAAAGATAATTAATTTATAGATTCTGTTGCTTTTTATATTTATGATTTAGTCTAGCCGCATTACCTACTCCGCCCACAAACAGTGAGATTACTGAAGCAATAATATAATCAGATGGAGATATACTTATTCCGGACAGGTTAACAGACCTTACAACTAGGAAAGCTATTATAGGGAATAACCCAAATACTAAAGTTATAATTCCACTCCATAATAAGTTCTCTTTTTTAAACCTATGAAATTCATATTTATTACTCATATCTATTTCTCCTTATCCTGGCGGCCAAGACATTTTTCTTCCACCCAGCAAATGCAAGTGTAAGTGGTAAACTGTCTGACCTCCATCATCATTTGTATTGAAAACAGTCCTAAAGCCATTTTCATTTATTTTATATTCTTTAGCCAAATCTTTTGCAATTAAAAACATTTTTCCGATCAACTTCTTGTCTTCATCTTTAATATCATTGATTGAGGTAATTAATTTTTTTGGAACTATAAGTATATGAATAGGTGCGGCTGGGGTGATATCCCAGAATGCAATTATCTCTTCATCTTCAAAAACTATTTCAGCAGGTAATTCTCTGTCAATAATCTTCTGAAATATAGTTTTAGTCATTTATTCTTCTTCATACGGATGTTTTTTGAATTCAGTATAATCTCTTTCAAGCTGCTCTTCTAATAACCATCCTGTATACTCAGGCCCACTATCATCTTGTGGCTCATACCCTAATTCTTTCTTTGCTTTTTCTATTGAAAAAATATTCCAATAATTATCGGACATTGCAAAAAATACTCCGTATTTTAAGCTTTCAGGAGCATCAACTGCTTTCATATGAATTTGGGCAGCATCTCTATGAGAGAGCCAAAGACTCATTCCTCGACCAGGATTATCATTTGATGACGTGTATCCGATTCTTAAATGTATTGAAGGAACCCCAGAATATTCGTTGTATATTGACCCTAGCGCTTCTCCAAATGCCTTTGATACTCCATAAAAACCAGAAGGCCTAATTGCAGTAGTTTCATCTATTCTTTTATAAGGCCTTTTCACTTCTTCAAATTTTGCTGAAAGTATTGTTTTATATGGCTCATCATTATAATTTCCTCCAACAGAGTGCTGTGAAGATCCAAAAACTACTCTTTTCACTCCACAAATTTTAGCGGCCTCGAAAACGTTGTAAAGTCCCACAATGTTATAAGGCAAAACTGTATCCCATTCTGCCTTCATACTCCTGTCAGCTGCCAAATGAACAATCGTATCTTGACCCTTAAAAGCTTTTACAACTGCATCAAAATCATTAAGATTGCCTTTATGGTTCCTTTCTTCTGGCATGTCATCACAACCATGTCGGGAAAATGATGAAAGCTCGTATTTTTCTTCAAATGACGGTCTTAGTGCTGAACCAACAACACCATTTAAACCTGTGACTAAAACTTTTTTCTTTCCCATTAGAATCCTTTCGTAATTATTTTTATGGCGTAATAAGTATCAAAAACAGCTAGAAAAGCACCTTGAATTATAACGCCCAAACCATGTCCATTGTATTGATTGATTTCAAAAAATCCAATAAAAACAATAAATCCAATTATTACATAACCTACATCAAGAAATATGTTGGCTATTAATATATTTTTGAGTTTTTTTAAATTCTCAACATGCTCATGATTTCTAATCCATCTATAAATTCTAGGGCCAATTGCAATTAAAGAATCAATTAAACCCCAAATTATAAACTGGAAACCGATAGCGTTCATGAAAGAATTTTCAAAAAATATAAATGTAATTCCCCCAAGCATAGAACATAGCCCCCATACAAGCAGGTTAAATGATATTTCAGTTTCTATAGATTTAAATAACATATTTAAATTTGGATTTTGTTATAGTTATGTATATTATATCGATTGTTAAAAATACAAAGCACATAATGAAAATTTCATCTGAAGAAATCAAATCAAAAGTTTCTGAATTGGCTAAGGAAATATCTCTTTATTATAGAGATAGGTTAGTTGATGAACTATCTATAATCGTTCCTATGAATGGAGGTGTTCCATTTGCTGTTGACTTGCTTAGAGAGATCACAAATCCTGGGGCTGACCAAATATTCATATCATATGTATTTGACGAAGATGAAAATTGGAATTTTTCAGGCTCAAAACCTAAAAATAATAGTTCGATTCTAATAATTGAAGATATATATGATACAGGAGAAACTTTAAATAATTTAATAGATTATTTGCATGAAGAATATTCCCCCTCCGATCTTCAAATTGTAGTTATGCTGGATAAAAAAATTAAGAAACATAATGTAGTTGAAATTGGGTGGAGTGGATTCGATGTAGAAGATACTTGGGTTTACGGGTATGGAATGGATGATGAAAATGGAACCTTAAGGCAGTTATCTTATATTTCTGATCAGAAAAAGGATTAATTATGAGAGTAGAGCATGATTTTAAATTAGATTTTGATGATGTGTTAATAAGGCCTAAAAGAAGCACTTTATCTTCAAGAAGATTAGTAGACTTGGAGAGAAAATTTAATTTTAGGCATTCAAATGAAACATGGAAAGGCATACCTATTATTGCAGCTAACATGGATACTACTGGAACTTTCGAAATTGCCGAGGTTTTTAAAAAGAATAAAATGCTTACAGCTATTCACAAATTTTATTCTATGGATGAATGGGCGCAGGCAATTAAATCCAAACAAATAGATGTAGAATATTGTGCTGTAACTTTTGGTGTTGAAGAGGCAGAAAATTCTGATGATTTTTTTAATTATTTAAAATCTGAAAAACTTAATAAACCTAAATTTATATGTCTGGATGTAGCTAATGGCTACACAGAATTATTCTTGGATCTTGTAAAAAGAGTGAGAGATAAATTTGATAATCCGTTGATTGCTGGAAATGTAGTTACAGGAGAAATGACAGAAGCTTTAATTTTGGCAGGGGCAGATATCGTTAAGATAGGAATTGGTCCTGGTTCTGTATGTACAACTAGAACAGTAACTGGTGTTGGATATCCTCAACTTTCTGCAATTATAGAATGTGCGGATGCTGCTCATGGACTAAGAGGTCATGTTATTTCAGATGGTGGGTGCTCTACTCCTGGGGATGTATCTAAAGCTTTTGGGGCAGGGGCAGACTTTGTGATGCTAGGAGGTATGTTGGCAGGACATGAAGAATCTGGAGGAAAAGTAATAGAAAAAGACGGAAAAAAATATAAAGAGTTTTACGGGATGAGTTCTGATACTGCAATGGAGCGATATTATGGTGATATAAAGGAATACAGGGCGAGTGAAGGAGAGGCAATCTCTCTTGAATATAGGGGTCCTATAGACAAGACAATTCAGCAAATATTGGGAGGTATAAGATCAGCTGCTACTTATATTGGCGCCCAAGATCTTAAAAATATTCCTAAATGTATTTCTTTTGTATTGAAATATAAATAAATTATTTCTTCTCTAAAGGCTTACCAATATTCTCAGGCGACTGTCCTCCGAAAAAAGCATTTAAAATTTTTGGTAAGCTTGTGGTTCTGTCTGACCTATTGAACCTTTGTATGAAAATTAATGTCAGTATCATTAGGGGGAATGGTATTAGTGGAAGCACTTGGGTTAATCCTAGAGCTACAGATTGCATTTTTAAGGCAATAATTTGGAAAACTCCAAAGCTGTATGCTCCTATCGCTGCCCTTATCGGATTCCATCCTCCAAATATCACAATTGCCAGGCAAATCCACCCATAATTACCAGTATGATTTTCAGACCAACCAAATTTTGCATGTAATGAAAAAGCAGCTCCCCCAAACCCTATAATTATACCTCCAATCACAGTTGCTATAATTCTTACTTTTTCTGGATTTATTCCTCTATTTTCTGCAGATACTGGATTTTCTCCGACTGCCTTAACTATTAAACCTAACCTAGTTTTTTCTATAAAATACCACGTCAAAGGAATCATTAGGAATGAGAATATGACAAGAATATTTTGATCAAAAAAGCTTGGTCCAATGTATGGAATATCTTTAAGTATTGGTATAGATAATTTTTGAAAATATGGGCCAGGTATTCTTACGTATTCCTTTCCAAGGAAGCTACTAAGCTTGCCTAAAAAGATTGTTAAAACAAAACCTACCGCAATTTGGTCCATTCCAAGCTTAGTGTCACAAAGAATGATTACTAAAGCGGCAATGCTACCTACAAAGCCTGCGCATAAGAAACCTAAAAAAGGACTTCCTGTAGTAACTGATACAGCAAAAGCCGTTAGTGCAGTAATCAATAAAGTCCCTTCTATGGATAAATTAATTACGCCAGATTTTTCAGTGATTGTTTCACCTATTACAACTAAAATAATAGGTGTGCTAAGAGATATAATTGTAACAACTGAAGATTCAAAGGGAAGCATTTCTACCCCTTTCTAATAAGTTGGTGATATTTTTTTTGATTGGAGTTGAATTAACCACAAGCCAAAAAAATACTATCGAGGATAAAATTATTGAAATAAGGCTTGAGTGAAGGTTAAGCCTGAGTTGTAGTTGTGATCCTCCCGCAATCATTGCAGAGAAGAATAGTGTTAGTAATAAAGTAGGAATAACTCTTTTTCCAGAAGCCAAAACAACTAATATAGCCAAAAATCCATATCCTCCAGAAATAGAAGGAACTAATTTATGATAAAAAACGCTAGCTTGAAAGACTCCTGCTAATCCGGCTATTGCTCCTCCTATCATGAATGCTAAATATATATAGCCACTACTACTGAACTGAAATTTGTTAGTAGAGCCAGGGTTTATGCCGGTAGCTTTAAGCTTTAACCCAAGTTTAGAAAAAGAAAGAAATAATATTATTGATATAATTATTATACCTATTATTAATATTGGTAAGGCAGGAATGTTAAGGGAAGTTAATGTAGGAAACCAGGATGCTTGTGGAAATATATCTGTTCCGCTTGTGGAAGCTACCCCCTTTTTACTCCATGGCCCCAGTATAAGATAAATTATAGTTCCGCTACCTACAAAATATAGACCCAATCCTCCAAAAATTTCATGAACATTAAATTTTACCTTCAGTAATCCGCATAATAGTCCCCAAGCTGAGCCCATTGAAACACCAACGAGCAGTTGAATATATGGCGAAATTACAGATTCTCCAAGGAAAGATTTAGCTACCCAAGATGCACCTATAGCACCTAATACTATTTGACCTTCGATTCCTATATTCCATAGACCACCTGAAAAGGTAATTATTAATGCCAAGGAAGCTAGAGATATAGGAAGAAATATAAGCATAGTTTTTACGATTTTTTCTGGTCTTCCAAATGCTCCATCAAAAATTGATGTCATAACCTCTATTGGGGATGCGCCAAGTAAAATAATTATTAAAGATGCTCCTATGGCTGTCAAAACAATTTGTGTGGTAGAAGTAATTAAATTTTTAATATTAAAGTTAATCATTTTCTTGATTCCAATCCAGAAATTAAAAATTTAATATCATCTTTTTTCATAGATCCTTTTGATGAAATTTTTGTTATATTTTCTCCTGAAAAACATATTATGTAATCTGAATATTCCCACACTTCGTCAATATCTGTAGTAGAAAAAATGACTGAAATATCCGATTTAGATCTTTCTATAATTTTCTCCCAAACTGAACCAGTACTCTTTACATCTAGACCCCTAGTAGGTTGTTCTAGCAACAATAGGCCGGGACTTTTGGGTATTAGGGCTAGCTGTAATTTTTGCTGGTTTCCTCCAGACAGCTGGTTAGCTAATATATTTGGATTTCCTTTAATTTCATATTCTTCTATTAGATTATTAGAACTATTATTAATTGATTTCCAGCTTATTAATTTGCTTCCTTTTGAAGCAAGAGCCACATGTTCATTGATAGTAAGTTCTCCAAATAAACCGCGCTCCAACCTATCAGAGGGAGTGTAATAATTGTCATCTTTTGGGATGGGGGCTAGATTTTCCTTGACCATATTACCTCTAACTGGAGCTGTTATTTTAATAAATCTTTGTACATCTATTTTCTTGTCGAAAATATCTCTAATAAACAGATCAGCACCTGAACCTTGAAGTCCCACAACTCCAATTATTGACCCTTCATTATATACAGTGAGCGGTGTAATATATCCACGTGAAGAGCTAAATCCCCATTTGCTTAGATTAATATTTATCTTTCCTGAAGTATTTTTTTTGGTTGCTTTTTTTTGAATAACTTTTCTTTGTTCCCCCTGGAACATTAGGTCAATTATTTTATTCTTATCATATGGAATAGGGATGGTCTTGATTTTTTTGCCACTCTTTAAGATTGTAGCTTCTTGGCATAATTCAAATACCTCATCAAGTTTATGTGAAACTAATATGACTATATATCCTTCAGAACTTAAAGTTTTTAGCATTTTAAATACTAAGTCTCTTTGATTTAAAGAAAAGCCATTAGTAGGTTCGTCTAAAATTATAATTTTAGAGTTTTCGAAAAGAAGCCTAATTAATTCTATTTGCTGCCTTTCGCCAATAGATAATGATCTAATTTTTTGATTTAAACTTAGTTCAATTTCATATTTTTTGAAGGCCTTATTTATCTCTATTTCAATCTTTTTTTCGTTAAAATTTTCACCAAATTTTTTTGATCCTGCTATGAAACTTTCTTTAATTGATAGATTTTGAAAATCTAAAGGATCTTGACTAAGAATTCCAATTCCATTTTTAAGACTCGAAGATGTTGATCCAAGTTCTAGTTTTTTATCATTTATAAATATTTCACCTGAATCAGGGTTATAATGACCAGAAATAATTTTTACTAAAGTAGATTTTCCAGCTCCATTTTCTCCTAGCAACGCATGAATTTTTTTAGAAGAAATTTCAATATCTATGTCATTGTTTGCTAATACATAGCCAAATCTCTTTGTAATATTTCTAATCTTAATTTTCATAAAGAATTCTTATAATAAATATGTAGTTAAATAAAAATAGGTGGTTAAAAATATAACCACCTATTTTTAATTTTAATTCATTAGTTACTCAGCTGATGAATCCCCAGTCATTCCCTCTAACAATTGAGGTGCATACCAAATCTGTGCATCAGTTGCTACTTCTCCTGCTTTAAGGAAAGTAGATCCATCTTGATAGTTCAACGGCCCTTCGAAAATAACCTTAGATTTTGTAAGCTCGGCAATATAATCATCAAGCTTAGCTTGTTCATCTCCAGTCATTCCGTCACCATTTAACCATCCAATCATAGATGAATCGTGATCATTCCAATTACTCCAGTTTGGTCCAGACCAATGGAATGTTGGCTCAAATGAACCAAATGAAGCATGCATGGCAGCCATTAAGTATGCTGGCCCCCAGTTAAAGTAATTAACTCCCAAGCAAATTTCTGGAGCTTGGTCACAAGCGCCTTCATAATCGTAAGGTACAGCCCAAACACTCTCTCCTCCATCGGCTCTTTGCCCTGCAACAACAAGTGCTTCTGTTGTATCAATGTGTGATATTACAACATCTCTACCCTCATCATAGAAGTCATTAGCAACCTGTGTTGGGTCAAGAGTAAATCCTGGAATGTGGAACCAGAATCCAATCCAAGTAACTTTAAAGTCAATTGTTTTGTCTCCTGCACATGCAAGGGCACCTATGTATGTGGCATTTGCTAGTCTTCTAGTCTCAGCATTAATTAACGGGCCAAGGAATCCGATTTTACCGTCTTTTGATTTAATGGCTGCGGCACAACCAGAAACCATTTGACCATATTCCATTTTACCCATTATATTTCCCATATTTCCTAGTTCAGGCTTGTATCTTTCTCCTGCTTCCCATGCAGTATCACCTGAAGCAAAGATCATAGGTGTATCTGGAAACATTGCTGCAGCTTCCATAATTCCGTCTGCCATATCATCAGATGTAGCAAATATAAGCTTTGCTCCCTGATCAATCATGTCAGATACAACATCAGGTATGGTTAGGTCTGGAGAATCTGCAGGGTTCACTAAGTCCACTGTTATCATATCTCCACCCATTTTTTTAGTAACGTATTCTCCTCCTTCAAAGTGAGCCTGTGACCATCCTTTATCATTTCTTGGCCCTACAAGAATCATTCCTATAGTTATAGGCTCAACGTCTCCAACTGGACCAAAATAAGCATTAAAGATCATTTTGTATACGCCATCCATCATCATCTCTTCCATCAAGTCATTTACTACATCAGCAAGAGGCTTATTTTTTGGACTTACTGCAAATCCATATTGCTCGCCAGTAGGGAAGACTTCCGTCATTGTGAATGAAGGATTATTTCTTTGTCTGTCTCCATTGACTGGTAAGTCTTGAAGAATTGCATCTACCTCTCCGGATTGAAGAGCTAGAAACATTGCTGCAGGCTCATCAAATGAAACAAGCGTTGAATCGCTCGGGGCATTTTCTTGAGCATACATTTCTCCAGTAGTTCCAGTCTGAACAGCAATGTTGCTTCCAGAAAGAGAGCTAATAGATCCAAATTTATCCGCATCTGAAGTCCTTACTAATAAAGACTGATCAGCATCAAAATATGGATGTGTGAATAAAGTTGATTTAGATCTTTCTTCAGTTATTGTCATTGCAGACGCTACAATGTCACATTCTCCTGCAGCTGGCAGAAGCCATATTCCATCAAATGGAACAACTTTAACTGCAAGTTCAAGCCCCATTCTTCCGGATATCTCTCGCATCATATCCATATCAAACCCTGCCCAGTTTCCCATATCATCTTCAAACTCAAAAGGTTCGTAAGGGGCATCGGTACATACCGTTAATTCTCCTTCAGAGGTAAGGTTTCCAAGCGCTTGGTTAAGAGCTGGAGATCTTCCTGGAGCTGGTACGTCACCTTTTTTAGGTGGTGGTCCTTTTTTAGGTGGTGGTCCTTTTTTAGGTGGTGGTCCATCTTTCATAGCTTTTGCAGGAGCATCTTTCGGTGGCTCCATTTCTGCAATAGTCTCAGCTTCACAAGCGACTAAGCCAATAAAGAGAGAGATAAGAAGGACAGGACCAATAAATTTTAATTTAAGGTTTTTCATCAGGTTATCCTCTACTGATTATTTCATTTTAGATTTAAATAATAACAACTTTTTTTAGAAAATTGTTACAAAGCTATGAAGTTTGCTTTGGGTGACATTATTTTTTTAACTAATTATTTGTGGGATAATTTTTTTTCTAAATAACTAGCAAGTCTTGTGAGAGGTATTGTAAGAATTAAATATATAAGTCCTGTTACAACCAGAGGCGTGGCATTAGCATCACTCATAACGCCATCTCTTCCAAACCTTGTAAGTTCTTTTGTTGCGCTTGTTACTCCAATAACTGAAATTAAGGCAGTGTCTTTAAGCAACAAGACCAGCTCATTTGTAAAAGGAGGAATCATTATTCTAAAAGCTTGAGGGAGTATTACGTTCGAATAAATTGTTATTTTATTCATGCCCAAAGCCTCAGCAGCTTCTCCTTGTCCTTGGGGTATTGCTTGTATTCCAGATCTAATTACTTCAGCAATATAAGCAGAAGACACAACTGATAAGGCTAAAATCCCTTTTGAATATGCTCCTGGGATTCTAACCCCGAATGCAATGGGTAGGCCGTAAGCAATAAAAATTAAAATTAATATGGCAGGCAGCCCTCTTATTGAATCAATATAGATTGAAGATATTACTCTTGAGAAAGTAAACTTTGATAATTTCATAAGAGCTAAAATTAAACCAATAATTGAGCCTCCAGCAAATCCTGAAACTGTGAAAATAAGAGTATTCTTTGCTGCTTGGGTTATAATTTTAGGAAACTGATCTAAAACAATTTCAGGTTTAAACATTGTTTCTTGTAGCTTTTCTAGGTCTGCAAAATAAATTAATAAGGCAATTATTGCCAGCAATATAGAAAAATTAATTACAGTTTTTTTGTCCTTAACGTTTAGCAACCTTTTAATCATAATTGTAAATTATTGTTACAAAACAATAAGAATTACGCCACAAATAAGAATATTAATCTCCATTTAAGAGATCATATAATTAAGAATCTTTGTTATTTTTTGTAATATATAAAGATAATAAAGGAGATATTAATGAAAATAACAGACGTTAAATTTACCAAAGTTGACTTAGGAAGCAGACCTGTTGCATGGCATGATGCTACATTTACAGAATCATCTTTAAGCTTTTCTTTAACTCAAATATTTACAGACGAGGGGCTAATTGGAATATCACCTTGTGGTAACTCAAAAGAACTTATTGAAGGACCTTTAAAAGAGATGGTTGTTGGAGAAGACCCAATGTACATGGAAAGAATATGGAATAAGTTATATTCAGGATGGTGCCACCCAGCTTCTTCAGGATGGGAAATAAGAGCATTGTCTGCAATAGACATAGCTTTATGGGACTTAAACGGAAAAATTCTAAATCAACCAGTATATAAGCTTCTTGGAGGAGACAGAGATAGAGTTCCAGCCTATGTAGGCGGTGGATATTATGCAGATGGCAAATCAAATGAAGACCTACAAAAAGAAATGCTTGAATATATAGATATGGGCTATAAGGCTGTAAAGATGAAAGTGGGCAGAATATCTATCAAAGATGATATTAAAAGAGTTAAGAGTGTAAGAGATGCAATTGGACCAGACATAACTTTAATGGTAGATGCGAATCATGCATATACATCTGCAGAAGCAATATTATTTGGAAAAATGGTAGAGGAATTTGACATATTTTGGTATGAAGAGCCTCTCCCTTCTACAGATTACGAAGGTGGCAAGGAAGTTAGAAATGCATTAGATATTCCTATAGCAACAGGTGAAAATGAATATTTAAGATGGGGATTCAAGGATCTAATTAATAATAGGGCAGTAGATATAGTCCAAGCAGACCCTGCAATTTGTGGTGGATATTCAGAATGGAAAAAAATTGCTGCTATTTCAACTGCTAATAATTTAAAACTTGCGCCTCATGGAGGCGGAAATATTGGTGCCCATGCTGTCGCATCTCTGCCGCAAGGGCTGAATGTAGAAACTTACCCTGGATTAAGAGCTGCAGGTGCAAAGATTATGAAGTTTTTCGATATTGATGATGGAGATATTTTATTGCCAAATTTGCCAGGATTAGGCTTAGAAATTGACTGGGATGCTATAAAATAAACACTATATTGAAAAATCAGTTGTGCAAATGTGGCATATGTCATTTTGAACTGGTTTAAGTATGATACTTTTTCTTGATTTTAATTTTTCATAAGAGAAAATTACGGACCACACAGAAAGAGGGATGTCTCTACTTGCTGAGTAGCTTCCTCCCTGCCAATTTTGCCCTTTATTAGAATTATAATTAATAAGCCTTTGATTTCTTAAATACATCAATCTGTTATCTAACGCTGAGTTTAAATTAGTATTTTTATGTTCAATCCAACCCTTATCTTTTAAGTCTTTCAGCACATTCATTTTTAACTCATTCCTCTTTGATTCAGGGTAATTGATTTCAGACAATATATTTCTTCTATTAGAATTAGCTATGCGAAAAAATTTAAAATTTGTTTCTGCTTGACTAGGGTGCTTCCTTATCATTTTTACTGCCTCTTTACGCTCAGCCGAGCTTTTACTTAATTTATTCAGAAGTTTTTTTTGAGAACCTTCATTACTAAGGTCTGGGCACAATCTTAATATTATTAGTGAATCTATGATTGGATATATGGCGGAAAAACTCTTTTTGCTGGATGATTTTAATTTACCTTTTCTCTTATTGACCTGTTCAGTCTGATCTAGGAGATTTTCAATTAATTCTGAATATGACTTTCCTTTGGATCTTGAAAGCTTAGTATGCAATTCATCACTTATTCTAATTAATTTGCTCATATATTAGTGCCTTGTATGCACATACCTCATTATAATAATTTTTTCATAATATTTTTTTGTTTACAATTTTTTTTATAAACATAATAACAAAGAGGACATCATTACATTATATCATTAATATTTAATGATGAATAATTAATGATATATTATACTTAATTTAATTATAATAATTAACATAATGTTTACACTTTAGTAATAGATATTCTTTATTATAAGTGTTAAATTATAAATATCATTATAGTTTATGATATTAAATTGGAGTAAAAAATGTACTATAAGAAAATTTTAGTAGCAATTGATTTGGATGATAAATACGAAAGTATAATTTTGGCAGCAAAAAACCTTAAAAATGCATTTAAATCAAATTTAGCATTCGTAACAGTTCTTAAACCTTTTAAGAATGTGGCATGATAATTAGTGAACCTAGATTTTCAAGTGCTTATATAACCCAAGATGGATCAATAAAAAGATTCGATGATATTGGAGGTATGTTACTTTATAATGACGAAGAAAAAGAAGATGTTTTTAAGTTTTGGGTCAGGGATTATGAAAACGAAAATTGGATAAGCTCTGATTTAGCAAAATTTATTATAAATAGGGATATAACCACACCAATGGGACATGGAATAATTGCGGTAGAAGATTTAGGCAGAGCAAAAGAGATAGCAATTAAGTCAGACGGAAAAGTTATGACATTTAATGAAGTACTTGATCATCATAATTCTATGGACCATAGTGATCATCACTAATTTAATTAACTAATACAAGATTGGATAAGTGACACTCTTTAGTTCTAGCAATTACATGGGTCGCAATTACATGGGTTGCAAGTGCAATTCGGATTTGTGCATTTAGACATTTTTGCCTCCTAGTTCTAATTGTATTCTATAGCAATTCATATTATCTACATAACTTTATATATTAATTAACTAAAATTATATTATTATAGCTTTATGAGCGATTTAAAAACTAAAAAACCAAATGTTATTTTTATACTTGCTGATGACTTAGGATATTCAGATATTGGTTGTTTTGGATCAGAAATTAATACTCCTAACTTGGATTCATTAGGAAGCAATGGTATTTTAATGACCCAAATGTATAATTCTGCTAGATGTTGCCCATCAAGAGCATCATTACTTTCTGGACTAACCCCCCACCAAGCAGGAGTAGGTCATATGGTAGACAACCTTGGTACTCATAATTATCAAGGATATTTAAGTGATAATTGCGTAACCATTGCTGAATGCTTGAAATCCTCTGGCTACCAAACTTTTATGTCTGGAAAATGGCACGTAGGTGGTCATGAAGATATTCAAAATGTAGAAAAATGGAGGCCAGGCGAAAAAGGATTCCCGACCCCCAAACAAAGAGGATTTGATAAATTTTTTGGAACACTTACTGGGGCAGGTAATTTTTATAACCCCCCTACGTTAATGTTGGAGGATAAATTTATAAGTGTAGAATCTAATGATTTTCATTACACAGATGAAATATCAAAACATGCAGTCAAAATGATTAATGAAAAAAATAATATTGATCCTTTTTTTATGTACGTAGCATTTACTGCTCCTCATTGGCCACTCCATGCTTGGGAAGAGGATATTTCAAAATATGAGGGTAAATATAGAAAAGGTTGGTCAGAAACCAGAATGAATAGGTATGAAGAAATGCGAGGAAAAGTGCTAGATTCAAAATGGAAGCTTACCGATGAAGATCCAGCAACTCCAAACTGGGAAGATGTTGAGCATAAAGATTGGGAAGATTTAAGAATGGCAACATATTCTGCTCAAATAGAACAAATGGATAGAGGGATAGGGAAGATTATAGAAAAATTAAAAAATATAGGTGAATTAGAAAATACAATAATAATGTTTGCGGCAGACAATGGTGGTTGCGCTGAATTTGTAGCAGAAGATTCAAATACACCTAATCCTAATCAATTTAATAATCCAGGACCAGATGGCAAAAAGGTTAATTTTGGAAATATTCCCAATTTAAGGCCAGGCCCAGCTGATACTTTTATGAGCTATGATTTGCCATGGGCTAATCTATCCAATACTCCCTTTAGGCTATTTAAAAGATGGGTGCATGAAGGCGGTATTTCAACCCCCTTTATAGTTCATTGGCCAGAAAAGATTCTAAAACATAATATAATTGATACTCCAGTTCAATTTGCAGATATTTCACCAACAATTCTTGATATTTGCGGATCAAGGTACCCTAGAACATTTAACGGTAATGACATAACCCCTGTGGAGGGTGAAAGTTTTGCAAGATTATTTGATGGTAATAATTTTGAAAAAGATAAGCCGTTGTGTTGGGAGCATGAAGGGAATAGGGCAGTAAGAATTGGAGAATGGAAGCTAGTTTCTGAATACCCGGGCCCTTGGGAGCTTTACAATATAAATGATGATAGAAGTGAAACAAATAACCTTATCAATAAAGAAAAAGATATAGCCGAAAAACTTGAAAAAGAATACAAAGATTGGACTAAGAGATGCGGAATATTGGATTGGCCCATAAAGATACCTGACCAAAATACAAGAAAAATAATTCCTATTGGAAGCAAAAAGCGAAAATCGATAGGATTAGAAGCTGTTTTGACCCCATTTGATCTTGATAAAGAGCGCAGGTTTGAGAGAAAGCCACCATCAAAAGACAATGTTACTGTAAGGGGTATGAGATATTCTAAATAGATT